>Ga0308171_1000469_pt1 | contig 86664 bp, 78 predicted proteins | sample PhyGR1_FD_202135 | JGI IMG/M metagenome (GOLD analysis project Ga0308171, IMG submission 202135) | Phyllosphere microbial communities from UC Gill Tract Community Farm, Albany, California, United States - DLSLSG.R1 | ecosystem: Host-associated > Plants > Phyllosphere > Unclassified | place: USA...
ATCGCCGATCGAAAACGACTTTTTCGACATCAACATCATCTGTTGGTAATCAGAACCCAACAAAAGTGTAACTAAAACGAATATTAACCCTTAAAAAATTAACGATGAAACCAGTAACAACATCGCCAATCGAAAACGACTTTTTCGACATCAACGTAATCTGCTTCTAGTCAATAGAATGCAAAAGTGTAACTAAAACTAATATTAACCCTTAAAAAATTAACGATGAAACCAGTAACGACATCGCCGATCGAAAACGACTTTTTCGACATCAACATCATCTGTTGGTAATCAGAACCCAACAAAAGTGTAACTAAAACGAATATTAACCCTTAAAAAATTAACGATGAAACCAGTAACAACATCGCCGATCGAAAACGACTTTTTCGACATCAACGTAATCTGCTTCTAGTCAATAGAAGTGACAATTAATTTAAAAAATAGTAGTGATACATCAACTCTCCAGTCACTACTATTTTTTCTAAAAAAATACATTACATACAACTAAAAACATCATACTATGAATATTTCACACAATTTTTTTCTATATTTTAAAGACAATCAACCTATATTATTCAATTATAAACAAAAAAAAGAATATAGCCTGAGAAAAGAATACCTTAAAGCTTTGGTAGATTATTCGAACACCGAAGAAGATATTACAACTAAAGAAAATATCGTTAATGATTTCATCAGCACAGATATTCTTACAGAAAAAAACAATAAAGATCAGCCCTATCTTAATTACTATGCCCATATGTTTCATCATATTACAAAAGATACGTCAAACGCCATGGCAGAGGCTACTGAAGAAGAATGGGCAGGACAATATCTGGAAGTGTGTAAAAAAGTAAAGCAGGTAGAATTTCCAAAAAGAGGACAAATTGAAGATTTTGAAGTGGTGATCACTTTACCTGAAGCTGAAGAAATTAATATAGACCTCATCGATACACTGAAAAAAAGAAAAACAATAAGAGAATTTGAGGAAACTGCAGTCAATATCCAGCAGTTGAGCAATCTCCTATTTTATTCATTTGGATATGTACACGGGGTAGAAAAAGAATATGGCCCTTTCAGAAGAAGAACCAGTCCTTCGGGTGGCAGCCTTCAGATCATAGAACCTTACGTGGCGATTTTTAATGTAGAAGGTGTAGAAAACGGAATATATTGGTATGAGCCAGAAACTCACTCCCTATGTAAAGTAAATGACCATTTTTCTTATCAGGATCTTAGAGAATGTTTAGCGGGACAATTCTTTGGAAATGATTGTTCTTTTGGAATCTTCCTTGCTGCCAATCTTGAAATTCTTGCATGGAAATATAAGACTCCCCGAAATTATAAAGTTGTTTATTTGGAAGCAGGACATTTTTCCCAGACTTCTCAGGTAATTGCCGTTACACAATCTCTTCAAACCTGGATCACAGGAGCATTCAAAGAATCTGCTATTGAAAAGTTCTGTAAAATGGATGGAATCACAAAAATTCCAGTATTCTTTACAGCATACGGAAAAGGTAAATTCTCTCATATGCATACTATCATGAAGAAAAAACTGGATGAATACAGAGATTAAAAAAATCATGTGTTTAACCTAATAACAAAACAGTATCATTATGATTCAGAAAAAAAAATTACTGAAAAGATTTTCAAAGTATATTTATCCATACATCAAAGAGGAAATTATTCTTTTTGTTTTGATGATATGTTCCAGCGCAGGCTCATTGGTTACGCCTTATATGCTGAAAATCATCATTGATGATGTGTTTCCATCAGGAAATTTTCATGATCTTATTATGCTTCTGGTATTGCTCGTAGGAATATATATTGTGCAGATCATCTGTTCTCTTATTTCTGATGTAATGTCTACCACAGTAAGTAAAAAAATATCTTCTGACATTAGAGAAGAAGCTTTCGCCAATATTTTGAATAAAAACATCTCTTTTTTCAAAGATTCAAAAGTAGGAGAACTTGTTTTCACATTAATGAATGATGTAGATAACATTCAACAGACGATCTCCTCGCTTCTTATAAGATCGGTAAAAAATGTTATTGTGCTCATTGGGGTTTTAATTATGCTTTTTATCTTAGATTATAAACTTGCTTTAATGAGTTTATTATTTATTCCTGCAATTATTTTTGTAATAAGAGCTTTTACACCTTATGTAAAGAAAAATTTTACAATTATCCAGAAAATGGAAAGTAATCTAAATAATTATCTTGTAGAAAAGATCAAAAACATAAGAGTCATAAAAAGCTATAAAACAATAAATTTAGAAGAAAAAAATCTTAATAATCTTCACAATGATTTGGTTTCAAAACATTCAAAAGGAACTTTTATAAGCAGCCTGAACGGAAGCGTCTCTTCTCTTCTCATGTCTCTAGCTCCTATTTTAGTACTTTCGTATGGAGGTTACCAGGTCTTTCAACATGCAATGAGTGTCGGAGTTCTAATTGCATTTATACAGTATTTAAACAGGCTTTTCACTCCTACTTTAGAAATTGTCAACAGCTACAACCAATTTTCAAAATCTGTTGTCTCCATGAATAGAGTTGCCGAGTATTTTAATGAAGAAGAAAAAGCCGAAATAAGAGAAAATAATAATCAACGTTTCGAAATTGAACAAATTAGATTAGAAAATATCTCTTTATCTCACGGAAGTTCTATCATTTTAAAAAAAATAAACTTAAATTTCGATCAGGGAAAAACATATATCCTCTCAGGAGGAAGCGGAAGCGGAAAATCATCAATAATAAATCTATTATGCGGATTTACAGATCCTACAGAAGGGGAATTAATAATCAATAATCAAAATATTAAAGAAAATGAATATTGGAAAAACGAGTATTGTCTTATCGAAAAAGATAACCAGCTTTTTCATGATACACTGAAAAGAAATATTACATATGGAACTCATAAGAGCCAATTTGAAATTGAAGACATCTTAAAATACGCTCATCTTGAAGAAGTTGTAAAAAAACTCGAGAATGGATCTGATACGGTTATTTCTTACAGCGGAGGAACTCTTTCAGACGGGCAGAAACAAAGAGTTTCAATTGCAAGAGCAATTAACAGATCTCCATCTGTATTTATATTTGATGAATCCACAGCTTCATTGGATGCTAAACTTGAAACTGAAATTATAAACAATATCAGACAGGTTTTTCCAAAATCAATTATTATAATTGTTTCTCACAGATCAGAAACATTTGCGCTGGCAAATCATATTTATACATTAAACAGAGGAACTGTTGAGCATAATATATTATCTGAAGCAATATAATCTAAACACCAAATTACATTATTATGAAAAATACAATTTTAACATTTTTACTGATGCTTTCGGCTTCAATTATGGCACAGAAAACCCCTTTTACATTGCTGCCTTCCGGACATATTATTGTTAAAGCAAAAATTGAAGGAATAGAAGGGAATTTTATTTTTGATACCGGGGCAGGAATCAATTTATTTTTTAATGATTTTGTAGCAAAACTCCCGCAGAAACCAACCTCTTACAATTTTTTTACAGGATTTAGAGCTACAGGAGAAAGAATCGACATTCCTCTTTTCAGAAATAATGAAGTCAGTTTTTCGGGTAAAATTTTTAAAAATGTTCCTTTCTCTTCAATGGATATGAAGCTTCCCGGAATTGATGGTCTCATTTCTTTAAAAATGCTTGAGAATACAGATGTTGTAATCGATTACGGCAAAAATGAAATAAGCTTTACAGACGCATCTCCGAAATCATATTCAAAATCGATTGATATTTTTCTTTCTACTCAAAGTGACGATACAGTCGATATATTTACCTACGCTGTTTTAAATAACAAATATAAAATTAAAGTGATGCTTGATTCCGGTGCAGGAAATAATTCTTTCTGGCTCAGCGACAAACTTATAAACACTTTAGGAATAGATCCTAAAACCATGCAGGTGATCGAAAAGGAAAGTGAATTTAATAAAGCCGTAAAAACAAAAATCTACAAAGGAAGTATAGAAGCCCTCTCAAATAATTATGCAAAAATAGAAAAGCCCAATGTCCTTTTTGTAGAGAATCTGATATATGAAGGAAAAACAAGCCTCAATTGGATTGGAAAAAAAATAGTAATCAGTATTAAAAATAAAAAAATATACATACTTGAATAATTATTTGAATTATTTTTTATTAAAATAAAGAATAAACCAATCAAAAAAGTGTGATTTTTAGTTGTCTTTAGGTATTAAATAATAATTTTGCGAAAATTTTATCGTTCTGCTGGAGAACAGAACATTTCGCAAAACACTATGAATAAATATGATACCTATAATAAATATGTCATAAGAAAGCCTTTATTTTCTTATGACATATTGTTTAATAACGGTGAAACCAAAAACATAGAAGATGTTGTGGGAGAATTGATACAGGATGATTCTTTCGTGACTTCAATCTACTGGAGCTCACCGGATCTGTACAATACCATTATCAGCTACAGAAAAAGCACACTTAAAGAAGATAAGATCCCAAGGCTAATTCATACGCTGAAAAAATATGCAATCCGTTGCAGCACAAGATGTACTCCGTATGGAACTATGGCGGGTGTGGCTTTACAGGATCTAAAAAAGACTCTTGAGCCGGAATCTATTTCCCGAAAAGCAAGAATCGATATGGATTTTCTTGCAGAAATTAAATTTCATATCGAGACTCATGAAAATATCAGGAAAAAATTAAGGTATAAAGTTAATAATACATTAGATAAAATTCCAGGGCAATATCGATATCAGGAGCCGATAAGAACAGATGGTGAAGAAAAATATCAGCTGTCATCATTAGAAATGAACGAATATCTGGAAAGAATTGCAGGAATTTCTCATTTCATGAAATATGACGAAATCAAAGGCTTACTTTCTGATGATTTTGAGGATGATGAAATTTCAGATTTTATTGATGAACTTATTGACATCAAATTTTTAGTCAGCGAACTTCAGCTCACTCTTACATCCGACAATACAGAAAATATAAAAAACATTCTGCAAACGCTTTTGAATGAAGAAGTATACGAGGCAGGAATATATCTGAAAATTTTAGGTAAAATCGAGCAGTGTATTGTTGTGATAGAAACCACTCACCTGTCCCATCTTCCCGTCTCTGAGATTTCCGAAATTAAAAGCTTAGCTAATGAAATTGGAATTGATAAAACACACTTTTTTCATGTAGATTTGAAACATTCTTCAGAAAGCGGTTTTCAGCCGGATGAAAAAATGCTCCGCAATATTAATACTTCCATATCTATATTAAATACATGGGGTTCCGGAAACTCCACACAGGGCGATTTAGATTCTTTTAAGAAACACTTCAATACCAAATATGAATCAAGAGAAGTTGCGCTTACCGAAGTATTGGATTCAGAATTTGGGATCGGATTTCCGGCAGGATCACAAATCGGAAATTTTCAGGGAAGTTCTTTAATAGAAGGATTTGCGAAAGACATAAATTCTAATAAAAAACATTCATCTGGCTCTGATTCAGATTTCCTTTTAGATCTGATTGAAAAAGATAAGACAGAAATAATCCGGTTAGAAAATATTGATTTACAGATAAATGAAACATCTTTAAAAACACAAAATTTCTGTGTGGTAGGTTCTCCTATTAGCGATCAGTTCTTTCTGCAGAATATAGGCACTACAGGTGCAAATTCTATTATGGGAAGATTTGCTTTGCTAGACGATAAAATCAAAGATTTTTGTAATGAAATCCATCAAAAAGAACAGCAAAACTCTCCAGATGTAATTTTCGCAGAAATTATTTATATTCCGGAAAAACGTACGGCAAATATTACCAGAAGACCTCAGTTTTCAGAATATGAAATCCCGATCTTTGCCAATAGCAGCGACAATGACAAGCAAATTTTACTGAAAGATATTTTGATCTCGGTACAAGGTGATGAAATTATTTTAAGATCTGAAAAGCTTAATAAGAGAATTATCCCAAGACTATCAAACGCTCATAATTTTTATAAAAGTGAAAGTGCTGCTTATAAATTTTTGTGTTCCATACAATCTCAAAATCAGGACAATATCAATCTGAATCTCAATTATTCAAAGATAAAAAAAAGGTTTATCCCGCGAATTGTTTATCGAAATATTATTCTTCATCGGGCATGCTGGCTGATGTATGAAAATGATATTAATGTAATCAAAAAATCAAAAAAACCTTTATCAGCATTAAAAGATTTCTTCCAAACATGGGATGTATCAAGATATGTGGCATTGGTTCAGGGTGATAATGAACTTTTTTTAGATATTACTAATGATACTTACCTTTTGTTGCTGCTCGATGAGTTAAAAGGCAATACCCTACTCCAGTTTTCCGAATGGCTGTTACCTACTGAGGGCAAAAAAAATTATAATCAGCAGATTGTTCTTCCTTTGGAAAATAAAGAGGCAAAACCACAGAGTAATTTATCTCAAAAAAAGGTTTCGTCCGTACAAAGAAGTTTCGCACCGGGAAGTGAGTGGCTTTATCTGAAAATATACTGTAATTCAAATTTTTCCGACAGTTTATTATCCGGATTAAAACCAATTTTGGATGAATTAATTACTGAAAATTATATTAATAAAGCTTTCTTTATCCGATACACGGATCCTCATTATCACATTCGATTAAGAGTTCATTTGAATGATCTAAAATTATACTCTGAAGTACTTCAGAAGTTACATGAAAACTTAAATCCTTATTTTCAGGAAGAAACCATCTGGAATTTGCAGATCGATTCTTATCATCGGGAGATCGAAAGATATGATCCTGAGTTTATGGAAGCTGCCGAAGAAGCCTTTTATCATGACAGTATATTGGTTTTAAATTTATTGAATCAGGAAAATTTCATAGAAAATGAAAATGTGAGATTATTTGCGGCAGTAAAAAATGTAAACTTATGGCTTTCATTATTCGGTCTATCTTTACAGGAAAAATTGGATTTTTGCAAATCGATGGAGAATGTATTTTTGAAGGAATTTTCTTCGGAGCTGAAATCTCATATCAATTCAAAATACAGAATTTTAAAAGAAGAGTTACATGAATTTTGTACAGGAAATGAATTTGGTGAAGAATTTAATGAAAGAGATCGATATTTACAAGATATTACGCTTTGTAAAGATGCACTTTCAAGTTATATACACATGAGTATCAACAGATGGTTTCCTTCCGAACAGCGTGCTTTGGAACTCATGACGTACTCATTTACCACAAAATATTATAGTAGAATTTTAAGTCAATCAAAATAATGCAGACATCAGCCAAAGGAATGACTCCTTTTTTAGAGAAAATCTCTCAGTTTAATTTTAATGCGTTTTATACGCCAACCACTAGAATTATCTGTCATGCTCTTGTATGGGTTTTCTTTGGATCATTATTATTTTTGAATTTCTGGGTAGAGTTGCAAATGCCGTTGAAATCCAGCCTGTTAATGACCATGCGGGGAACAGTGAATAATATGACTGTATTCTATCTGTTTTTTTACCTTGCCGTTCCCAGAATATTTAAAAGCAAAGCTTGGGGTATTCTTTTAATTCTTCTTAGCATTCCGCTTTCAATTTATATCTGGTTGTCTGTCAATTATTTTCAGTATACTGTATTGAACTATTTCGGGATTGACATTCATGAGGGACCTCTAAAGGGTCTTATCAGCAGAAATGCCAACCAAACCTATGGTGAAGCTTTAAATTATAAAAATGTTTTTGGAAATGCAATGCTGGTGATTTACTCTTTTTCACCGCCTTTTTTCGTTAAAATATTATTTGATATCACAAGACTTTTTAACAGAACTATTTATTTTCAGAAACAGACTTCCGAGCTGGAACTTCAGAATCTTAATATTGAAAAAGACTTTCTTAAAGCTCAGCTTAATCCTCATTTTCTTTTTAATACATTAAATAATCTCTACGGATTGGTAGTGAAGAAAGACCCTAGTGCTCCGGATGCGATTATCAGTATTTCAGATATGATGGCATATACTTTATATGAATCTAATACAGAAAAAGTTCCGGTTGAAAAAGAACTGGATTTTATAAAAAATTACTTCTATCTGGAAAGAATGCGATATTCCGCAGATAAAGACATTACATTGGATATTGCTATGCCCGATGATCTTGAAGATACCATGATCGCTCCATTATTAAGTTTCACATTTATAGAAAATGCATTTAAGTATGGTCTGAAGTCTAAAAATGATAATTTTTTGAAAATAAATATCAATATTGTGAATAATATTTTTTACTTTGCCATCGAAAATAATAAAGAAAAAAATTCTAAAAAAACGACAACTTTGGGCGGAATTGGGGTAAAAAATATACAAAAAAGATTAAAACTTATATATCCGCACAACCATGAAATATTGATAGAAGATAGAGAAACTAGCTTTTTCGTTTCTATCTCGATAAATTTAACTTAGGATGAACGATAAATTACGCTGTATAGTTATAGACGATGAGCCGATTGGCAGAGAGTTAATAGTAGATTTTGTAAAAACCATTCCTTTTCTGGAGCTCCAGGCTTCTTATGAAGATCCGATTGAGGCACTAACCTATCTTCAATCCAACGAAGTAGATATTATTTTCAGTGATATCGAAATGCCTAAAATTAATGGGATTGACCTTATCCGGACACTAACTAAACCACCTGCTATTATATTTATCACGGCGCACAGAGATTTTGCACTGGAGGGATTTGAAAATGGAGTTGTAGATTACCTTGTAAAGCCTGTGGCTTACAGCAGATTTTTAAAAGCAGTTAACAGAGCAAAAGAAAGAATACAGGCTTCAGCTTCTAAAACAAAACCTGTTTCTCAAGAAAGTGGTTCTTCACCTGAAAGAATTTTTATTAAAGTAAACGGAAAGCTGGTAAAAGTAATCCTGGATGATATTCTATATGCAGAAGCCTTGGGTGACTACCTTAAATTAGTAACTGCAGCAGAGACTTTCACCACTTTGGCAACACTGAAATCTATGGAAGACATCTTGGTTGCCCCTAATTTTTTCAGAGTACAGAGATCATTTATCGTGAAACTTACTTCTATAAAATCTGTTTCAGGCAATGTTATTGAGCTTAATAATGGCAAGACAATTACAATTGCTCTCAACAAAAAAGACGAACTATTTGCTCTGCTAAGAATTTAAATTGTCAATTACTCTACTAATTTCCTCTAAAAACTGATTGTAATACATATTCTTAGTAAGGACACCTATTTTTAATCTTTGATCTTCTTCAAAAAAGTTTGATATAATATTTTTGGGGAAGATCGATGATATTACAATGACAATTGATCCTTTATCCATACATCCTTTCAAATAAGGTGTATCAATATTCATGGAATCATTATCCCAGAATATAATATGATCATCCTCCTTTGGAGTTTTCTCTTCAGACAAAGTAAGGAAATGAGTTTTGTCGATGAACTCTTTCAACTTATAATGAATAAGATTATTTTCTGATACTATTTTACAATTTACCCACATGATTGTTTATTTTAAAAAAATGAAGAACTGATAGAAATTGAAGTCGGATTTGTTGTTAACAACGTTTCATCAAAAGATTTTGTTGTTGAATAAGTTTTTACAGCTCTTTTTTTGATCACTAATTTTTGGTTTGAAGTAGTTGTTTTCATGGTTGGTTAATATTTATAAACCAAATTTGGTCTACCCATGATCGGAAAACAAGATGCTTCGATGAAAATATGATTTTCTCCGATGGAATTACTGTTTATATCGATATCAAAAAAAAGAATTTTTCACAAAATATCAATATTAAATTCTGTTATATCTATTAGAAGCAATCACCTATTAATATTGATTTGTAGAAAAAGAAAAACCTCTCAAAAAGAGAGGCTATATTATAAAACTTTATCTATTATTTTCTGAATGTCAAGCTCTTCCAGACAAGCCCAATCTCCCCGATAGCATTCTTTATCTCCAAAAACGGAGCATGGTCTGCAGGTAAGATCTTTTACCTGAACAACATCATCTTCACTCTGTCCGAAGCCTAAAAATCCAGCGTAAGGATGTGTAGAACCCCAAACGGAAATACATCTTGTTCCCACTAAGCTTGCCAAATGCATATTGGCAGAATCCATAGAGATCATTAATTCTAATTCGGAAATTTTATCTAATTCTTGACTAAGGCTTAATTTTCCTGACAAACTAAATGTATTGGGAATTTCCATTTCCCATTTTTCCAGTGTTTCAGTTTCAGATTTTCCGCCTCCGAAAAAGTATATTGTATGTTTTTTAGCTAAAATTCTTACTAATTCAAAAGATTTTTCCAGAGGAAGCATTTTACCCCGATGTTGGGCGAAAGGTGCAAAGCCTATTCCTGATTTCTCAATAGGTTTCGGTCTTAAGTGATGGGATAATTTCACAGAAAAACCCATCTCACGGAAAACATCAGCATAACGTTCAACTGTTTTTTTTAATTGAACTTTATTAAGATTCCAAACATCGGTTAGATGCTCTTTTTCTTCCTTCCCTTTATTGATTTTGAATACTTTTAGCCCTTTTCTTCCATAAATTCTATCTAAAATTTTCGTCCTGATAACATCATGAAGATTTGCCACAAGATCGGGCTTGAATTCTTTAATTAACTCATTTGCCAATCTTCTCAGCCCAAAGATTCCTTTATAGTCATCAAGATTAATTCCTTTGAATATAACATTTGGTATATCTGCAAATAAAGCCTCGAAATTACTTCTGGAAACCATGACGATTTCAACATCAGGATTTTGTTCCAAAAATTCACGGAAAACAGGTGCCGTCATCGCAACATCACCAAAAGCGGAAAAACGATATGCTAAAATTCTTGTCAAACCTAAGACTTGAGTTGATATGCTACTGCGTAAAACTTAATTTGCTTGGTCATTGCCATTAAGCCGTTGGCTCTGGAAGGAGAAAGAAATTCCTGTAATCCGATTTCAGAAATAAATTCAAAATCAGAATCTAAAATTTCCTGTGTAGAATGACCGCTGTAAATACTTACCAAAAGAGAAACAATTCCTTTAGGTAAAATACCATCTGAATCTGCCTGGAAAAACAATTTTCCATCTTTAAATTCAGCATCAATCCAAACTTTGCTTTGACAACCTTTGATTAGGTTTTCGTCAGTTTTTTTATCGTCCGAAAGTCCTTTCAGTTCCTTTCCAAGATCAATAATATATTCATATTTCTGCTCCCAGTCTTCAAGAAACGCAAATTCGTCGATAAGTTCCTGCTGTTTTTCTTTAATGGTCATTTCTATACTTTCTTTTGTGCAAAGATACTAATTTATGCTTTAGGCTTGAAGCTTAAGGCAGCAAGCCTTTTTTTGAATCCATTGCTTATAGCTTAAAGCCTGTAGCAGAATTTGCTCTTTCAAAAACTTCCAATAACTTCACTTCTTCGTTTTCCCAACACAGCGCATTTGCTGCTTTTTCAAGTTCAGGCTGATATTCTTTTCTTCCTTTATTTAAAATGAATTGAATGGATTCGGCAATACTTTCAGGTTGATGATCTTTGATGATTTCTCCCACATCAAATTGATTTTTAATGTTTACCATTTCAGGAAGGTTTGACAAAATTAAAGGAACTCGTGCCTGAATACAATCCAGCACTTTATTCGGTAACGAATAAAAATAGCTCTCTCCCCCATTCTCTTCGATGCTCATTCCACAATCAACGGCTAACGTTATTTTTCGTAAATCTTCCGGCAACAATTTTCCTAAAAACTGAATTTTATGTTGAAGATTTTCTCTAACAACCAATTCTTCGTATGCTTTTTTCATCGGTCCATCTCCTGCAATCTTAAATATAACATTGTCTAAATGTTTCATTGCTAAAATAGCTTTATCAATTCCACGAAAAGGATTGATGGCGCCTTGATATAAAAGAACTTTCGGATGGTTTTGAGGAGTTTCCTGATTAAATTTTAATTTTTTAGGCGAATTTTGAACAACAATAGGATCAACTCCGTAATGAGTTTTAAACCATTTTGCATAACTTCCACTTGCCGTAATCATGAATTTTATGTCAGGAATGAGTCTTTTCTCAAGATATCTCCACAATTTTTGTGACATTTTGCCCTGAATGGCAGGCATTTCTGAAAAGATTTCATGACTGTCAAAAACTAACGGGATATTTAACTTTTTCGCGATTAAATAATTAGGAAGCAAGGCGTCCAGGTCATTGGCGTGAAGAATCGTGTTTTGGTCGGCTTTTTTCTTTAATTCACGATATAATTTCCAATTGAATTCGAAATAGGCAGTCTTTAAACTTGTAGATTTTAATTTTATTCTTGAAAAAAAATAAGGACGAGATATTTGCTCTGCTCCCCCCCAATTATTCCCTATTAATTCAATGTTATAGCCATTTTCATGTAAAGTTCTGCAAACCTTTTCTATACGCTGGTCGGTATATAAATTACTAAATGCAGACGTAATGATTTTTCTCTTCTGCATTATTTCTTTTTATCCACTAAAAGATAGTAAATTTGTATAAGACAGATTAATCCGTTGGGGATAATTACCGGCCAAAGCATTCCGCTGAAGATCCCGTAAATAACAAAACAGATACACCCTATCATATTAACGATCCTGATTTTTCTTATATCTTTCAATATAAAACTCAGCACAATAAAAAGTGACGCGGAATAGCCGATATAAGTAGCAATTTCGGGATTCATGAGAAAAAATTTGAGGATAACAAACTTAATCATTTTCAATAAGATAATAAAATTTTTTCTGCCATAAAGTCATTTATTGGTTTTTGGTAAAATATTTGTAATTTAGATAATGAATAAATGGCAATGTTGCTTTTATTCTAATGAGATATATTATGGATTATAAGTTTTCACAAGGTTTGAGCCAGGTGTTCAAACAAAGCAAAAGCGAAGCTAAACGGCTGAAAAGTGAATTTCTTAATACAGAACATCTACTTTTAGGTATTATAAAAACAGAAAACTCTGCAAAAGAAATCCTTCAAAACCTTAATGCGGATTTAACACAAATCAGAAGAAAAATTGAAACTCTAAATACAGCAAGTCTAAATCCTATTTCTGAGGAGGTTACCAATATTTCTTTCACAAAGATGGCAGATCATGCGATCAAGCGTGCGGAGCTGGAATGCAGACAATATAAAAGTAATGAGATTAATACCGTTCATTTGCTTTTAGGCATTCTATATAAATATGAAGACCCTACCTCGAATATTTTAGGAGCTTACGACATCGATTATGAAGGCGTTTCAAAAGAGTATCAGACGATGCTTAAAAATTCCGGGCAGGCGCCACAAAATTCTGCGTACGACGACGATGACGACAGAGAAGAATTTGAGCAAATGAGAAAGCCTACAGGAAATTTAGGCTCTGCTAAAAGCAAGACCCCAACATTGGATAACTTTGGTAGAGACTTAACTTCTTTGGCAAGAGACGGAAAATTAGACCCGGTAATTGGTCGTGAAAAGGAAATTGAAAGAGTTTCACAGATTTTATCACGTAGAAAGAAAAACAACCCTCTTCTTATTGGAGAACCGGGAGTTGGTAAATCTGCAATTGCGGAAGGTCTAGCTTTAAGAATTCAACAGAAAAAAGTATCCAGAGTTCTTTACGGAAAACGTGTGATCACTTTGGATCTGGCAAGTTTAGTTGCCGGAACAAAATATCGTGGTCAGTTTGAGGAAAGAATGAAGGCAATTATGACCGAGCTGGAAAAAAACAGAGATGTCATCTTATTCATTGATGAGCTTCACACGATTGTTGGTGCAGGGAGTTCAACAGGAAGTTTAGATGCATCGAATATGTTCAAGCCGGCTTTGGCAAGAGGTGAGATTCAATGTATTGGTGCTACCACCTTGGATGAATACCGTCAGTACATCGAGAAAGACGGTGCTTTAGAAAGAAGATTCCAGAAAGTAATGGTGGAACCTACTTCTATTGATGAAACGATTCAGATTTTAAATCAAATCAAGGATAAATATGAAGAACATCACAATGTTGTTTATACCGAAGAAGCGATTTTAGCTTGTGTCAATCTGACAGCAAGATATATTACAGACCGTTTCTTACCGGACAAAGCAATTGATGCGATGGACGAAGCCGGATCCCGTGTTTATATCAAAAACATGAAAGTTCCTACCGAAATCATTGATTTTGAAAAGAAAATCGAAGACATCAAGGAATTAAAACAAAAAGCAGTAAAAGCCCAGGATTATCTTGAAGCCAGAAAACTGAAAGATGAAGAAGAAAGACTTCAGATGGAACTGAATTCTGCTCAGGATAAATGGGACAAAGATGTAAAAGAGAGAAAAGAAACCGTAACAGAAGAAAATGTAGCGGAAGTAGTTTCTATGATGAGCGGAGTTCCTGTAACGAAAGTGGGTAAAAACGAGCTTGATAAATTAGCAGGGATGGATAGCCATCTGAACGGAAAAGTTATTGGCCAGGAAGATGCTGTGAAAAAGGTTGTAAAAGCAATTCAAAGAAACAGAGCAGGGCTTAAAGATCCTAACCGTCCGATTGGTACTTTCATTTTCTTAGGAACAACCGGCGTTGGTAAAACTGAGCTGGCTAAAGTAATGGCAAGAGAATTATTCGAATCTGATGAATCATTGATCAGAATCGATATGAGTGAATACATGGAGAAATTTGCAGTTTCAAGATTGGTTGGTGCGCCTCCGGGATATGTCGGATACGAGGAAGGTGGACAATTAACAGAAGCTGTAAGAAGAAAACCTTATGCTGTAGTTCTTTTGGATGAGATTGAAAAAGCTCACCCTGATGTATTCAATATCTTGTTACAAATCTTGGATGAAGGTCACGTTACCGACAGTTTAGGAAGAAAAATTGATTTCAGAAATACAATCATCATCCTTACTTCAAACATCGGAACGAGAGATCTTAAAGATTTCGGAGACGGTGTAGGTTTCGGAACCTCTGCGAAGAAAACAAATACAGATTCCAGAGCCAGAAGTACCATTGAAAATGCGCTTAAAAAAGCATTCTCACCTGAATTCCTAAACAGAATTGATGATATTGTGATCTTTAATTCTCTTCAAAAGGAAGATATCAAGAAAATCATTGATCTTGAACTGAATAAATTGTATTCAAGACTTGAAAAATTAGGCTATAAAGTAGATTTAACTGAAGAAGCGAAAGATTTCATTTCTGAAAAAGGATGGGATAAAGACTTCGGAGCAAGACCATTGAAACGAGCTATCCAGAAATACATTGAAGATTTATTGGCAGAAATGTTGGTAAACAAGCAATTAAATGAAGGTGAAACCGTAGTTCTTGATGTTAATGAAGCAAAAGACGGTTTAACAGGTAAAGCTTCGAAACCGAAAAAATCGGCGGCTGAGAAATCTTCTCAATCATAAATAAATAATTTAATATAATAAAAAGCATCGGGAATTTCTCGATGCTTTTTTGATTAACTTTTAAGAGTTTTTCAAATAAAATCTGATAAATTAAAGCCCCACCACAAAACCGATATTTGGAACCAATCCATTCGAAAAAATACTGGAATTTTCTTTCCAGAGAACATTATACATCAAGCCCAATTGCAAATAAGAATTATTCCCAATTCTCTGCATATATCCTCCTCCAAGATATAAAGCATCTTCATTCTCAGTCGTTTTATAATCATAAAATTTATCTTTATAATTGATGAAATAATGCTGATAATTAGCACTAACAAAAAACGTTCGGGCAATATAATAATTCAGAAACGGACCAACACCAAACATTGTCGAGCGATAAAAGTCCGACGTCTGCCATGAAATACTTCCGGCTACTCCACCTTCCAAATCATCAGTAAGCTTGTAACCTACTCTTGGTGAAGCGGATAAATAAAAAGCACTGTTGCTTCCGAAACCTACTCCTATTCCGCCTCCGAAAGTCCATTTGTTGTTGTTTTCTGGTGAAGCACCCACGGCAACCTGAGAAAATATTGATCCCGAAATCAACATAAATAAAGGAATAATAAATTTTTTCATATCTAAATTGTTTTTATCGATGTTTAAAATTATGGTTTTTTTACGAATATATTTAGTTGTATTTTTGCGGCGTCAAACTAAGAACTCCCGTTAAGAGTTTCGTAAAATTGAAATACAATGAAAGTAGTAGTAGGCCTCTCAGGAGGTGTAGATTCTAGCGTAACAGCTTATTTGCTGCAACAGCAAGGTCATGAAGTGGTGGCTCTGTTTATGAGAAACTGGAACGATGCTTCCGTAACTTTGGAAGATGAATGTCCATGGATTGAGGACAGTAATGATGCATTAATGGTCGCTCAGAAGCTGGGAATTCCATTTCAGGTAATCGATATGAGCGATCTGTACAAGGAAAGAATCGTTGATTATATGTTCGATGAATATCAGCGTGGAAGAACTCCGAATCCTGATGTTTTATGCAACAGAGAAGTCAAATTTGATGTTTTTATGAAAACGGCGATGTCTTTAGGTGCCGATAAAGTGGCAACCGGACATTATGCCAGAGTAGATTCAACAATTGATGAAAATGGAAAAGAAATTTTTCATTTATTAGCCGGAAAGGATAATAACAAAGATCAATCCTATTTTTTATGTCAGTTAAATCAGGATCAATTATCAAAAGCATTGTTTCCGATCGGAGAATTAACAAAACCTCAGGTAAGAGAAATTGCTAAAGAAATCGGACTGGTTACCGCTGATAAAAAAGATTCTCAGGGATTATGTTTTATTGGAAAAGTAAGTCTGCCACAGTTTTTACAACAACAATTGGTTCCAAAAGAAGGTGAAATTGTAGAGATTTTCAAAGATTCACCACTTTTTGCACAGGAAACCCCTGAATTTTCTTCAAAAAAAGAAGAATTAGATTATTTAAGCAGAAAAATCGACTATAAAAAAGCTGACGGAAAAGTAATTGGAAAGCATCAGGGTGCCCAATTTTTCACGATCGGACAAAGTAAGGGATTAGGAATCGGTGGACACAAAGAAAGTTGTTTTATCGTCTCCAGAGATATGGAAAACAATATTATTTTCGTTGGTGAAGGTGGAAAATTCCCCGGACTTTTCAAAAAAGCATTGAAAATCGATAATCCTGAATTACATTGGGTACGAGAAGATTTGCGATTAAAAAACGGAGAATCGATGGAAGTAATGGCAAGATTCAGATACAGACAGGAATTGCAGAAAGCAACAATCTATCAGTTCGAAGATGCATTTTATGTTGAATTTGAAAACGAACAATCAGCCATCGCAGAAGGGCAATTTGCCGCCTGGTACATCGATGATGAACTTTTAGGAAGCGGAGTTATTTCGTAACCAAAACGAAAATTTTTCATTGGTCGATACAATTTTATCATTCATCTATAAAAAAGGCTTATACTTCTATAAGCCTTTATTTGTGCCTATTTAAGGCATATCTATTGTTTATTATACAGTAAGAAAAACAGAATATAAATCTTAAAATTTGATTATTATGAAAAAGTTAGTTTTAGTGGCAGGTTTGTTTATTGCATTCGCAGCAAACGCACAACAAGGAAGAAGTGGTTTTAGAAATGATAAAGTAGAATATCAACAAAATCATAGAGATTACGGAAGGTTAAAATTAAGTCAGCGTCAGGAAAAAGAAATTTTCGCACTATCAAAACAAAGGCTGACAGCAAGGGAATATGACGCTAAATTGAGAAGAATTCTTTCTAAAGAGCAATATGCGCAATATCAGAGAAATGGTTTTCACAAAGACAGAGAGGTCGCCATTAACAAACCTTTCAGAAGATAAATTTAAATTATTTAATAAGCCCGAAGCACTTTTGTTTCGGGTTTGTTTTTTTAAATAATTACAAAATATTTATTTCATCTTATGGTTTATTCTAAACACATTAATAATCAGCATTACAATCAATTCCATTATTAAAATCATCATTAAAAATCCGACAGGTTTTCCTAAGAAAATTCCTTTGATTAATTTTACAATTCCCAAAAGAAAAATAGAAATCAGAAAGTAAAAAGTAGTTTTTGAAATGGTTTCTCCGAATATTTTCAACATGAAAACCGAAGCATAAAATCCGAGAATCAGGATTAAATAGAATTTGAGAAAGTAAGGACCTTTTAAAGTAATCGGATTTATTGTATGATTGATAATAAAAAGGTAAATAAAACTCAGCAAAACCGCAGTTGCATGAATGAGTATTTTTTTCATAATAATTCGATTTTCGGTTAATCTCCACCACCACCACATCCGCCGCATCCACTTCCGCAGCTGCTTCCGCAAGAACTGCTACAGCTTGATGAACTTCCTCCACAACTTCCTGAAGATCCACCATTTTTGTCATCTCCATTCTTATCATTGTTATTGAAAATCCATGAAAAAATAATTTTTGAAAGAATAATTACAGGAATCCATATAAATATGAAAGACAAAATATTACCTACTCCACCTGAACAAGAATTTAATAGAAAAGCAATTAAAAAAATCGAAAGAATTTTAAAATCATTCATCCAGAATTTGCTTCGTTTCGATCTATCTTTTTTACTTAACCAAATATTCTCCGGAGCTTTTTTACCAAAAATTTCTTCGTAATGTTTCAAAGTCTCATGAAACCAATTCTGATGTTTTGCTTTTTCGTTGGAACCTCCATTTGAAGGATGATGATGAAGTTTCTGTTGCAGAATATTCGGGCAGAATTCTTCCCAATAATTTTGAGTGTAAATAAGATGAATGTGCCAGACTTTGTCCACGATTTCGCTCGGTGAAGCTCCGTTTGGCAAAACACAACAGAGATAAACGAATTTTTTATACTCTTCTATCGCTTTTTTAGTAAAATTTTCCGTCCAGTTTTCTTCTTTTGCCAACTTTTTTGAAAAAGGGAATTCAACGTTTGGGCAGTCCATTGAAAAACTTTGAAGTCTGTTCCAAAGTGGATCATTTTGTATTAAGATTTTTGTTTCCATTTGTTTTAACTTTTATGTCTACTCAAATATCATTTGATTGGAAAATATAAAAGTATTGCAATAGTCTTTTTTAGTTTTAAAATAATCTTATATTAGTCTTATAAAATTAAATTAGATGAAAAAAGAAGACATTCAGCATCTGGAAAAATTAATGAATTTTCTGAGTCAGCATTTTCTAAAGAAAAACCATTGGGAAGATGTTTCCAAAACCGAATGGTCATACATTGTTGCCGAACTCAATGATCTAATTATCAGCAATAATACTGAAAAAGAGATAAAAAAAGAACCCGAATTATTAGGTTCCAATTATTTATACGAACATTTGATTATCAATAAATTAAAAAAATATCATCAAAATGAAAATGCGGTCGTAAGCAAGCCGAATCTGGCAAAATTAAGTCTGATTGTGAAAGTTTTAGGTTATTCAAATTATATTGAATTCATCAATTCCAATACAGAATCATTTAATTTCAATGATTTAAGAATTGATATGGATAATGTAAAACAGAATACAGAACTGCTCGACAGACTAGTCGGCTGTTGGTATTCTTACAACAGAAATCTTCCGGAAAGCCCTTTACAGGCTAAAGAAGACAGAATCTGGCGTTCTGCGACAGAGATCTATAAATCTGAAACGTCGGGCGAATATTTCATTGAAAGAAGCGGTGGCGACCGTCACAAGTATTTTGGAAAATTAACTGCCTATTCCGATTATGTTTTCATTATTATGAACAGCAATACTTTTATCCGTCAGCGACATTTTATCTCAAGGATAAAAGACAGTAAGGAAAAGCTGAAAAATCCAGATTATAAGCTCCATGAGTTGCATTTTATAAGTACGTGTATCAGTTTTAATCAGGAACCGATTGCCTTGTTTGAAATCTTTCAGAAAGCAGACCGGAAAACATTTATTCCGGATTCTTTAAGCTATCCGATTGGCAGTGAAGAAATCCCAAAATCTATTGTACAACAGCTTGAAGATACAGAATCTAACAGAATTGATTACAGATAGTTATTAACTTACCAGCCAATCTTTAAAATCCTTCACACGATCACGACTCACGGTAATTTCTTCTTCCGGCTGAAACTCCAGTTCCACTTTATAGTTGGGCGAAGTGTGAATGTTTTTAATATAATCTGAATTAATCATAAACTGTCGATTGACCCGAAAAAATTTCTTTTCGTCGAGAACATCTTCCAGTTCATCCAAAGTGAAGTCTGACGGATATGTTCGCTCCTGAGTCTGTAGATATACAATTTTATTTTCACTGAAAAAACAGCTCACTTCCTGCGTTTGAACAATTTTCAGGTTATACCCAATTTTAACCAAAATTCTTGAAAGTGTTGTCTTTTCTTTTTTAATTAACTGTTTAATTTCCTGAGAGCTGACAGAATTTTCTGAAGGAAGAAATGATTTGAATTTCTCAATTGCCGCTGCCAGATCTTCATCTAAGATCGGTTTCAGAAGATAATCGATGCTGTTCAGTTTAAAAGCTTTTAAAGTATACTGATCAAAAGCAGTGGTATAGATAATAAATGCTCTTGTAGGGATTTTTTCAAAAATATCAAACGATAAGCCGTCACCGAGAACAATGTCTGAAAAAATAAGCTGTGGATGCTCGTTGTTGGAAAACCACTCTACGCCTTCTTCTACCGATTCTATTTTTGCAACAATTTCAATATCAGGAAATTCACTTAGCATTCTTTCAATTTTCCTTGAAGCCGGTTTTTCATCTTCTATAATGACAGTTTTTATCATCAATGATCAGTTTTAATTTTAAATTCAGAAATAAAAATAGTCAAAAATCATTAGTTCTTAAAATTTCAGGGTTTCTTTCGATTTTCTCATTTCTTTTTCAATAACATCTCTTTCCCAATCGGAATCAAGAATAAATAATTTTACCGCTTTTACCGTTAAGATAATTCCCCAGATTAAAAGAATCACAGATCCGTCCCAAAGTGAAAAATTGAAGATTCCTTTTTCCCAAATATCATCTGAAAAAATAATTACTGCCACGATTCCAAACCATAAAAGGCTTTTATAGAATTTCTTTAAATCGTTTACTCTTTGTTGTGCTTGATTGTAATCCATTGTATTAATTTTTAAAAAGTTATTGTTTATTAACTAAAGTGTTTTTGAATTTTTTCTTTCTTCTTCCATAAGTTCCTTGATCTTTTTTTCTTCCCATGCTCTTCCAATTCCGAAAGTATTTACTCCGTGTGCCAAAAGACCAATTCCCCATCCTAACATCGGCCAGAAAAACCATAAATGACTTGCGTCTGTAATGACATTTAATACGATTAAGAAAGGAATTACCAAACAGTAGGAAGTAAGGTTTCCGTAGAATCCTTTTAATTCTTTTACTCTTCTTGCTGCTTTTCTGTAAGCTAATTCTTCCTTGTTGATGATCGTTTCCATAATTGATATTTTTAAAGATTAGTTGTTTGTTTTTGTTGAGACAAATGTATGACGGAAAACCACCTCAAATCAATTTTATATGACTGAACCGTAGAATTTGGAGACTGAATTGTAAAAATCCCGACTCAACGGAGAATCGGGATTGTTTATATTTTTTTTGCTAATAAATAAACGGAATCAATTTCTTCGTTTTCCTCCTATATTCCAAATATTCTTCGCCGAATTGCTCAATCAAAACACGCTCTTCAATGGTAATTCTATAGCTAAAAGCAACGAAAGTCGGGACAAAAGCCAGAACCAATGACAGCCAGTTATTCAAATATAATCCAAGTCCAAGAGATGTTAGTAAAGAAAAAGCATACGACGGATGTCTCAGGTATTTGTAAAAACCTTCTTTTTTAATTTGATGATTCTCCCGAATGGTTACATCAACCGTGAAATATTTTCCTAAAGATCTGATAATGATAAATCTTAAAATAATTCCGATATATAGAAAAAATACACCCAGATAATAGATCCAAACCTCATCAGTAATTGGAAATTTTGTAAGATAAGAAATCGTAACAGAACTCGCTATCGAAAACGGAATGGCAATCCAGAGGAGATTCAAAGTCGATTTATCTTTTCCTTTTTTATCTTTATCGTTGGATTTGAGGATGTTTTTGTAGAGAATTTCACTTAGAAACCAGGCAACCATAGAAATGGCAAAAAGAATTTGTAGTGTTTTCATTGGTGAATTTTGTACTTACTGTTGTTTTTCTTTATCCATCAATTCTTTAATTTTTCTTTCCTCCCAATTATTCCCCAACATGAAACCTGGAATAAAAACCCGCATCGCATAAATAACAACAGCAATTCCCCAGAAAATAGGTAATGAGAAATACCTCAGCTGCCAAATGGTTTCATCTGGTTTTAAGTCTCTGTAATTCAGGAATAAAATAAAGATATTGACCGCGAAATAAATGAATAAAAAAGTATAAAACTTCTTGATCTTTCTCACCTGTCTTTCCGCCTCTTTGTATCTGATATCGTCTTTGCTTATATTTTCCATGATAATATTGTTTTATAATTTATTTCGTTTTTCTAAAATTTCTCTGATTTTTTTCTCTTCCCAATTTTTACCGATCGCAAAAACATTCATTCCGTGAGCGATAACTCCAATTCCCCAACCCAACATCGGGTAAAAAAACCAAATATGATCCGGATTTGTAATTAAGTTAATAATGATTAAAAACGGAATGATAATACAGTATGAAATTAAATTTCCATAGAAACTTTTAATCTCTTTCACTCTTTTTTGGGCTCTTTCGTAGGCTTTATCTTTGTCTTCCATTATTTCACTTCCAACATTGGGTTTGGCAGATAAAATCGGAAGTTTTACTTTAAAATAATCCTCAGATTTTTCAATGAAAACATTTCGTTTCGTGAGCAATGCGTAACGCTGAACAATATTTGACAAACCGATTCCCGAACTTTCTTTAATCTGTTCTCTTACCTGAAGATTATTCTCAATGCATAGCGTATCATTTTCGGAGAAAATTCTGATTAATAAAGGTTTTGATGAAGTAGCAAAATTATGTTTAATACAATTTTCCAACAAAAGCTGCAACGAAAGCGGAACGACGAATCTGCGGAAATCTTCTTTTTTAACATCAAAAATAAAATCTACGCTGTCTTCAAATCTTGTTTTTAGCAAATCGCAATATGTTTTAGCAAACTCTAATTCATCTTCCACCGTTACCAATTCTTTATCTTTCTGCTCCAGAACGTATCTGTAAATCTTTGACATTGAAGCAGTAAACTTCTGCGCCTGTTTCGGATTTTCGTCTATTAATGAACTTAAAACATTTAATGAATTAAATAAAAAATGCGGATCTAACTGATTTTTTAAACTTTCAAATTGAGCGTTTGCAGATTTTGCAATCAATTTCTGTTCTACTACTTCTTTTTTGGAAGTTTTTTTCAGTTCCTCCATGAAGCCTCTGGCATGAAGAAAAGCAGAAATCAAAAGAGCAATATTGATCGTAAACCAATTGATATAATTATATTTTCCTGAAAAATATTCTTCCGTTGTCGCATCTTTCTGAAAAATCACAAAATTCATGTAATTGCAAAAATAAACCAAGATAAAATTGGCAATCAAGATCGAAACAATGCTTATAATCGCTCTTTTTGTTGTTGCCTCAGACCAAGGAAACTTTTTGTTGAGAAAGTCGTTGAGCATTCCGTTTCCTATCCCCAAAACGAATGAATACATAAATGAGATAAGAATCGTCAACATAAAATTCTCCAACGTTTTCTCTTCTGTAAGAACAAAGAAGAAAAATACGGATGTTGCCAACGAAATCCAGCATAAAGTAATAAAGTTCTTGCGTTTCATTATTAATTTTCTTGGTTCAAAATTAGTCGATATTAAAAGTATTAAAAATTATTTTTCGCTGAACTGTTATTTTTTGTGACCGAACTGCATAAAAAAACCTTCCGTAATCGGAAGGTTATACGTTGAAATATTATAAAATTATTTTTTAGCACCGTTAATGAAATATTGCGCTTCAGCTTTACCCCAGTTTGGCTCTAATTCTGATTTTGGAGTATAAGAATTAAATTTCGCCAAAGCTTCTTTGAACTGCTCTATTCCTTTTGTTTTGCTTCCTCCGTATTGCTCAGGTGTGAAGTAAGTATCTTCAGCCTTAATTAAAGCGATCCTTGGGTTATTTGGATCCAATTTTTCAGCTATTTTAAGTTCTTCTGTCGCTTTTACACCGTCTGTCATGTATCTTTGCTGAGGATTTGCCATCATTCTTAAAGAATACATCATTTTAGTTACCAAATGGATTTCTGCATTGTCCGTCGGAGCTACGTGAGAAGCAGCACCTATATATTTTTCTACCTGGCTCGCAACGAAATCAAGATCTTCAGTTTTGCCTTCTCTCATTAAAGCTCTTCCTTTCTGAACATTGGCTAATGCAGCATAATAAAATGGCAACCAATTGTTTTCGTCTTTTGCTATAAGTCTGTGGAAATTATTAACTAAAGTACTAAATTCTTCAGGCGTTTTAGACGTTTCAATTTTTGCGATATTTTCTTTCATTGCCTTTTCGTAATCTGCCTGAGCAAAAGCAGTTATACTCATAAAAGCTAGAGCGAAACTTAATAGATATTTCTTCATTTTTTTATTTTTTTAAGGTTAACTTATATTTTAATCAAAGATATGTATTTAATTTATATAATTAAATCATTAAAATTATGATTTATTGAGATTCTTACAAATTATTATTGATGGCATCCTGCGTTCTATCAACTCCAAAGCTGATAAAAGCTCCCACAAAAATAAAAGTATTTACTGGGGGAACGACCGCCGAACTTCTGGCTCCATCCATTGAAAAATTATATCCATACACATTTTTCGAGCCCAAAATATTAGATACACTTAACACCAGAACTGTAAATGCTTTTGAATCTTTCTTACCCAGATTCGGAAGATAATTTATACTGAAATTTAATGCATTATAATCTCTTAAACTCCCTTCATTTCTTACGTAATAATTAGATTCTCCATTAATATTCTGTGTTGCAATATCGTAATATGGTCGACCTTTAGCATACGTATAAGAAAGATTGAAACCCGTTTTCCATTTTGGAACAAATCTTTTCGCCACTGCGGAAATTGTATGTTCTGAAGCAAAATTCGGTTTTAAGCTTACCGGATAATTCATAAAATCTCTTTTGGAATCCAGGAATGAATAACTGATCCAATAATCGAAATTTTCAAATGTTTTCTTGTCTCTCCAGAATAATTCCAGTCCTTTTGCGTAGCCATAACCACTATTATTATCGGCAGTCTGTACAAACTGATTTTGCCCATCTTTATATTCAAGGTTTTTAACTTTCAACAAATCATCATATTTTTTATAAAAAGCTTCAAACCTTAAACTTCTTCCCTCCGTAGTTCTCTGAACCTGGAAAATATAATGCTGCGACTGCTGAAAATCCAGATTTGCAGGACCATTGATGTATTTACTTTCCGGATTTTGGTAGAAAAGTCCGTAAGCGAAAGAAGTTGTCCAGTCTTTAGCCAAACGGTAAGCCAATGCAAAACGCGGCGCAATATTGCTTTTTCCCAAATAAGAAGAATGCTCTGCTCTCACTCCTATTTTGGCAGATAAATAATTACTGAAACCCAAATCTGTTTCCACAAAAGCTGATGAAATTAAATCCTTATAATGTTTGTCTACAAAATCATTGAAGTTGAGTTTTTCGCTCGTACTGTTCAATTCAAAACCTCCTCGTAAAGCACTTATTTTATTGATTTTTCGTTCTAAAACTGCTTTAAAATTGATATAATTTCCATCTGTCAATAGTTTTGTATTTCCGGTTTCTGAATCATTTTTTACCGTTGAAAAATCCAGATCCGATCTGTTGAAAGAATAAGAAGTTCCCGCATTCAGTAAATATTTTCCGAATTTTTGTTTGAAAAACAAATTATGATAGGTATTTTTTCCTTTTAAATTAATCTTTGAAAAATCATTTTCAGGCTCCAGACTTTCTACCGTCACTCCCATTCTGTTGGAATCGTACATCCCGTAATATTTAAAAAACCCGCCTGATTTTGTTTTAATTCTGAAATTAAAATCACCGTTAAGACCTGAAGGAGCTTTTGAAAAATTAGTATTAAAATTGAAAACTTCCTGCATTAATTTTAAATTTGAATAACCCAGAGTTGCTCCAAAAGATGAATTTTTATTGTCACTTAATTTCTGAAAGCCTGCATTTAAAAATATCGGAGAAATTCCCAAATCGTAAGAACTCTGATCCGGAAGATCGACACTTTCCAACATCAGTGCACCGGAGAGCGCCTGACCGTACAAAGCAGAATATCCGCCACTGGAAAACACATTTCCTTTAAAAAGTGAAGTATTAAAACGGTCTCTCCCTGCAATTCCCGGAACCGAATTGGAAAAATAATTGTTAATCAAACTTCCGTCCATGAAAATTTTCGATTCGGTTCCCGTTCCGCCGCGGATGAAAAGACCTTCTGTTTCTCCTACTTTCTGAACTCCCGGAAGATAAGTTAACGCAGAAGAAATTTGTCCATCTGCTCCGGCTGTCGTGTAAATATCAATGGGCGTCAACAATGCGGTTGCTCTTTTTTTATCACTCGCTTCGATTGAACCTGCAGAAACTACGACTGCATCAATTTCGCTGATCTGTTCTTTCAGTTCTGCATTGACAGAAACTTCCTGATTTTCAATACTGACTGGTTTTTCAACATCAATATATTTTGGATGGGTAAATGTTAAAAATTTATTTCCTTTTTCTGAAGTTTCGAAAGAAAAATTTCCGTTGGCATCGGTTGTTGCTCCTTCGTAAGTATCTTTTAATGTTATATTTACCTCTGCTACTCCTTTATTTCTGAAAGTTACCTTCCCTGAAATTTTTGTCTGGGCAAAACTCAGCGCAAATAAAAAAAATGAGAGGAGAAATAATAATTTTGTTTTCATAGCTGTTTTATTTCGATTCAAAAGTATGACGAAATTTTATTGTTGATAAATTTTTGTTGCTGAATGGTAGAATTTAGATTCTGAGTCGTTCGTTGTAATACTTTAACGCTAAGTCCACAAAGTTTCTTTGAAAGTATAATGTATATTTTTCGTTCACAAGAGCGTTTAACTCAGCAAATGAAAGCTTATTTTTAGAGATTCTTCAATACGCTTTGCTTCTTTCGGAATGACAAATGTGATGTTTTAGCTTTTTGAAAATATTTAACCACCCCGTCAAAAATTCTTTGAATTTTCGCCACCCCTCCAAAGGTGGGGAATTTTCTCTGTGATTGAATTATGTTTTAATTAATGGGAATACAGAAATCTACAACCATTTTTCCTTCGGGATGTTCTTTGAAATTGGTGTGATAGATTTCAAAAGGAAAGGCTTTTCTTACCGAATAATTATTTTCATTCATCCATAGAAAAAGAGAAACCCAACACTGCTCGACTTCATTCAATGTTACTTCTCCACTTCCTATGATGAATTTTCCGGCTCCGATGGTTTCGGGGAAAACTTCACCATCCTGCTGTTGTAATTTTTCATCCAACAACATACAGGCATGAATTCTCACTTTGTCGGGCGGTGTAACTTTAAAACTGTCATGATAAACAGAAATCATTTTTACATTTTCCTTTGGGAATAATTTTTTCGTTGTAGCCCAATCAATTAAGATATTGAAAGAGGATTCTACATTTGCAATTCCAAGGCTCATAACGGCGGCAAGATTCATTTCAGAAAGTTCTGTTACTTTAATTTCTAAATTCATATTCGTCCAATTTGTTAGGTTTTCGATATTGCAAATGCATTGTTCGAAAATCGTATCGATTTGTCCGTTCTTGCTTTGTTTTGAATGAATTTTGTGAAAATTATTCGGTGCAGATTTCCTGAATTCCGAAGGTGATTTTCCGTAATGTTTTTTGAAAGTTTTATGGAAAGACGAATGATTAGAAAATCCGAATTGCAGGTAAATATCACTAATGTTTACATTCTTTCTTAACGCTAAATAAAAAGCACTTTTTTCGATTCTCTTTCTGATAATGTAACTTTGAGTCGTTTCACGTGTAATCAACTTAAAAATCCTATGAAAATGAAATGGAGAATATGCTGCAATCTCTGCAACTTTTTCTAAAGAAAGTTCTTCATCAAGATTATTATCAATGTATTGAATGGCTTTTACGATTCTTTTTTTGTGCTCTTCCAAAGTCAAAATATTTAGAGTAAAGGTATCAAGTAAGAATGAAAGAGATTTGTCTTTTATTGCTATTTATGAAAAAATGCATGAATCGTAATGCGCTTTGGAAAATGTTGTTTAAATTTAACATAAAATCACTTTAAATCATTTCAAAATGAAAGGTAAAACATTAGCACTAGTAGTAGGAATTTCACTGTTTGCTGTTTCTTGCGGAACAACAAATACATACCAGGTCCTGTCTAAAAGCAACACACAAACGGGAGGAACGGCAAAGTTTACTCAAAAAGGAGATGAAGTTGTTATGAAACTGGATGTAACGAATCTTACTCCGGGAATTCACGCCGTACACATTCACGAAAAAGGTGACTGTTCAGCAGCAGACGGAACTTCAACCGGAGGACACTGGAATCCTTCTAAAAATGACCACGGAAAATGGGGCGCAGAACATTTTCATATGGGAGATATCGGAAACCTTGTAGCTGATCAAAACGGTGTAGCTACCTTAACTTTCAAGACTAATAAATGGTGTCTTGGATGTTCAGACGAATCTAAAAACATTATCGGAAAAGGAATGATCGTACATGCTGCAGCCGATGATTTCCATACTCAGCCAACTGGAAATGCAGGAGGAAGAGTGGGATGTGTGGAGATTAAATAATCCAATTTATTTCAATAAAAAGACCGCTAATTTTCATTAGCGGTCTTTTTATATTTGTTATTTAGAATTAAGGTTTTACACTCATATCTGCAATAATATTCATTGCTTCCTGAAGGTAAAGGTCTTTCTTCAAATTTTTGATCCACATTTCAGATTTTTTCTTGAAAGCTTCATCTTTTTTCTCTCTTTCAATTTCGCTTTGATACATTGAGAACTGAAGTCCATTTTCAAATTTCGTTAAAGATTTGAATTTCTCAATCTGAGCTTTTCTCTGCTTCATCACGTCATTAAACTTATTGATATTCAATGTAATCGTTTCTTCCTTATCCAATTGTTCTCTCCATTGAGCGGACTCTAACAGTAGTTGATATTTTGCATTTTTAGCCATTCTATCATTGCTTGCTTTTTCTAAAGCCTGGATATTGAAAATATTCAGTTTCTGGAAATTTGCTGTAGGAATTTTATCCCAAGCCAATGCAAAATCATCATATCTTTCTCCCACCTCAGCATAGGTAAAGAAATCTTTCATCTGAATATCAGAAACAATTCCTTTTCTTTGGTTAGATTCTCCCGTGATTCTGTAGAACTTCTGTATCGTCAGCTTTAATGATCCGAAATCATCTTCTGTATTTAAAAATCTATTCAAATCAACAAATGTCTGAACTGTTCCTTTTCCAAAAGACTGCGGCGAACCAACGATCATCGCTCTTCCGTAATCCTGCATAACTCCAGCTAAAATTTCTGAAGCAGAAGCTGAAAGTTCGTTTTGCATAATCACTAACGGACCTGTCCAAACCGGAGTTTCCTGCTTATTTTTCAATGTTTGGATTTTACCGTTTCCGTCTTTTACCTGCACATAAGGTCCAGCATTCATGAACAATCCCATAATATCACCAACTTCCGTCAGCGAACCTCCTCCATTGTTTCTTAAATCTAAAATAATTCCTTCAATTCCCTGAGCTTTTAGCTTAATAATTTCATTTTTAATATCATCAGAAGCATTTCTTCCTTTTTCATCTTCAAAATCAGCATTGAAACTTGGTAAATTAATGAAACCATATTTTTTTCCGTTTGCAGAATTTACAACGATACTTCTCGCAAATGTATCTTCAATAGCAACTTCTTCACGGATCATCGTAACGTCTTTTATCGTTCCGTCTTTTTTCTGAACAGTTAACGTAACAGGAGTTCCTTTTTCCCCTCTGATCAAACGAACTGCTTCATCAGAAAGCATTCCCACCACATTTACGGCATCTTCTTTCGGTTTAGATTTTACTTTTAAAATTTTATCACCTTCGGAAAGCTGTTTAGATTTCCAGGCCGGCGCACCGATCGTCAAAGCACCCAAATAAAGATTTCCTTTTTTCTCCTGAATAATTGCTCCGATTCCGATAACTTTTCCTTTGAACTGCGTATCAAAATCGTCTTTATCTTTTGGAGAATAATAGTTGGTATGCGGATCGAAAACTTCAGTATAAGCATTCATATATACCGTAAACCAATCCATTTTCTTTCTCTTTTTGAATCTCGTAAAGGTTTCTTTTACAAGATCTTTCACCTCATCGGTCGCTTTTTTAAGCTTTTGATCAGGATTAAGAGGCTGATATTTAATGGTATCCTTTAAATTGTATTTCTGAACAGAATCTTTTTTCTCTTTCTGAGCTTCTTCTTTGCTGTTCATTGATTCAATTTCCTGAAGAATATTGTATTTGATGAATTTTTTCCACTCGTTATACTGTTCCTGTTTGTTGGCAGGCACTTTTTTCATTTTTGGTTCTAAAGTAAGACTTTCATCTTCCTGTAAATTGATCGGTTTACTGAAAATATCCTGAGTAATTTTATCGATTTCATCTACTCTTTGGTATAATCTGTCGATTGTAAGTTTATAAAACTGCAGATCTCCCTGATTGATATAATCATCAAGCTTGGTTTCATGTTTACCAAACTCATCCATATCAGACTGTACGAAATATCTTTTACCCGGATCTACCAATTCGAAATAATGCTTGTAAACATCTTTGGAATACGCATCATTAATAGGTTTTGGGCTGTAATGTAAATAAGAAAGTGTGTTTTTTACGCTCACCATTATCGTCTGCATCTTTTCATCATCATTTTTAGGTGAGTTGAAACAAAACATGAGACTTGTTAATGGAATTAGGAGTAAAAATTTATTTAGCTTAAAATTTTTCCACATAAATCGGTCCTGTATTTTATTAATTTTTTTTAAATACTTATAATTAGTAGCAATTTTTAATTTGCCGTTACAAACTATCAAATTTAATACCTTATTTATTAATATCGGATATTTTTAAGGAATTTTATTATTAGAACTGCGATCTGTTGATTTTTTATCTTTTTTAATGATGAAAATATACAATTGAAAGAATAAAAAAAGATTCAAAGCCATTTAAAAGTTCAAATAATATTCAAACATAATGGTTTTTAAAGAAAGTCTTTTATGCTATATTTGTTACAATTAAAATTTTTATATGGAAAGACCACTTATTCTGGTTACAAATGACGACGGAATTACAGCACCCGGTATCAGAAATCTTATCAGTTTTATGAACGAAATCGGAGAAGTAGTTGTGGTTGCCCCCAACTCTCCACAAAGCGGTAAAGGTCACGCCATTACCATCAATTCTACTCTAAGCTTCGAGGAAGTGCAGCTGGAAGGTCCGCAAACCGATTATTCATGCAGCGGAACTCCAGTTGACTGTGTAAAAATGGCGCTTGATAAAATTTTAACAAGAAGACCCGATATTGTTGTTTCAGGGATCAATCATGGAGCAAATTCTTCCATTAATGTAATTTATTCAGGAACAATGTCTGCAGCGGTTGAAGCAGGTGTAGAAAACCTTCCTGCAATCGGATTTTCTCTGTTGGATTTCAGTTGGGAAGCAGATTTTACTCAGGCAAAAGAATATATTCAGAATATCGTAAGAAGAACACTGGAAAACCCTATGCCAAAAGGTATTGTTTTAAATGTGAACATTCCTAAACTTCCAAAGGAAGAAATCAAAGGCATAAAAGTTTGCAAACAGGCAAAAGCGAAATGGGAAGAAAGTTTTGACGAAAGGGTAAACCCACATGGTAAAAAATATTATTGGCTGACAGGATATTTCAATAATATGGATGATTCTCCGGATGCCGACGAAACAGCTTTAGCAAATGGATATATTTCCATCGTTCCTGTAAAGTTTGATTTAACAGCTTACGAATACATGAATACTTTGGAAGAAGTAATGAATTTCGATTAAAATTAAATATTGAGGCGTAAATTTGGTTTACGCCTCATTTTTTTTATTTTTTCTCGCTGATTTTGCAAATTACACAGATTTTATTTTTCAAAATTAAATGCAAAAATTCTTAACCTGCTATATAACGACATAGGAAAATGGAGCGTTAAGAAAATTTAATGTAAGCCGTTAAAAAATTCCCATTGTTTGAGCACGACAATACTATTGAACCGAAGAACAAATATCGATTCGTGCGAGTTTTGGGAATTTTAGGCTTACTTTTAAATTTTTAGCGGAAGTTTCCAAGTCTTGAATTTTTCGTTCTTTTGTTTCAAGACAAAAGGACATTATATTCATAAAAAATTTATAAAATCCATTATTTTAAAACTTTCATTAAATCTTTTTCATAATTTTAAGTAAAATAATTTTCCAAATTATGAGAATAGAATATGATATAAAGTTGGGTTTTAAAGATGTAATGTTTCGCCCGAAACGCTCAACTTTAAAATCTCGTTCGGAAGTTGATTTAGAAAGAGAATTTACTTTTAAGCATACCGAAAAGAAGTGGAAAGGAACTCCGATCATCGCAGCCAATATGGATACAGTAGGAACCTTTGAAATGGCTGTGGAATTGGCAAAAGATAAGATCATTACAGCTATTCACAAGCATTATTCTGTTGAAGAATGGAGTGAATTTCTTGACAGTCAACCAGAAGAAATTCATCAATATATTGCATTAAGCACCGGAACCGGAAAAGCAGATGCAGAAAAGATAAAAACAATCCTCAATTTACACCCAAAAATCGAGTTTCTATGTATTGATGTTGCCAATGGATATTCCGAACATTTTGTGGAATTTGTGAAGAAAGCCAGGGTAAATTTTCCCGATAAAATCATTATTGCAGGAAACGTGGTGACCGGCGAAATGGTAGAAGAGCTTCTTTTAGTAGGGGCAGATATCATTAAAGTCGGAATTGGTCCGGGTTCTGTTTGTACAACGCGTGTGAAAACCGGTGTCGGTTATCCTCAACTTTCAGCTATTATTGAATGTTCTGATGCTGCGCATGGCTTAGACGGGCACATCATTGCCGATGGCGGTTGTAAAGTTCCTGGAGATGTTGCCAAGGCTTTCGGTGGCGGGGCAGATTTTGTGATGTTGGGCGGAATGTTTGCCGGACATGATGAAAGTGGCGGTGAAATGGTAGAAGAAAACGGTAAAAAATTCAAACTTTTCTACGGAATGAGTTCTAAAACAGCAATGGACAAACATTCCGGAGGTGTCGCAGAATACAGAGCTTCTGAAGGAAAGACAGTGAAAGTGGCATACAAAGGTTCTGTTTCCGAAACGGTGAAAGATATTTTAGGCGGTGTTCGTTCAACGTGTACGTATGTCGGTGCTTCGAGACTGAAAGAATTGTCAAAAAGAACAACTTTCATTAGAGTTCAGGAACAGGAAAATCAAGTATTTAAAGACTAACTAATGAATACAATATTTAACATAACCAATGGTGATTACCTTGCTCAACAATTAAAGGAAGCCAAAATTGTTGGTGAGATTATTATCTGCAGAGAAGCTTTAGTTACAGGTCCCTTAAGAGCTGATACCCTGGACGATTTCTGGAAATTGAGAACCTCTTTCATTTCGAATGAATATAAAGTAAAAGCAGAAGATTATTTTGATAAAAATTTTCCTGAATTTGAAAAGATCTTAAATATTCCTGATGGCTCTGAAGTTAATCTTTGGTTTGAGGATGATTTGTTTTGTCAGGTTAATCTATGGTTTTGTTTGTTTCTACTTCCAAAAGATAAAGACTTAAAAATTTACAGAATTTTTCCAAAAAAGACGAAAGAAAACAACTGGAAAGGATTTTCTGTTTCGGAAAGTTCAGATCTTGAGGAATCATTGAATTCCAGAATTTTACTTAATGAAAAAGATATAGAATTAGGCATCAATCTTTGGAAATCTTATCAAAATAACAATAAAAAATCGTTAGAAAAGCTTTCAGAAAATCAATCGAATGGATTCCATTTTTTGAAAGAGGTCATTGATTCTTATCTACATATTAAACCTGAAATTTTCATTAAAAATTTAATAGAAAATGGAACGAAAGACTTCAATATCATATTCGAAAAGTTTCAGAATGAATTGGGAATTTTTGGATTCGGAGATCTTCAGGTGAAATCAATTTACAATACAGTTTTAAAAAAAAAGCAATAAAAAAAATCCGTCAGTGCAGACGGATTTTCTTATTATAATTATTGTAATAATTGTAATATCAATTTATTAAGTCAATAAACCACCGTCAACATTTAGCGTTTGTCCGTTAATATAAGAAGCCATTTCACTTCCTAAAAATACGCAAGCATTAGCAACATCGGTAGTTTTTCCTAATTTCTTCATTGGGATCGCTTCTGCCCATTTCTGAGTCGCTTTTTCGTCTAAGGCTGCTGTCATTTCAGTTTCGATAAATCCCGGAGCAATTGCATTACAACGGATGTTTCTTGAACCTAATTCCAGCGCCACAGATTTAGTAAAACCAATCACACCAGCTTTTGAAGCTGCATAATTTGCCTGACCTGCATTTCCGCTGATTCCTACTACTGAAGTCATATTGATGATAGATCCTGATTTTGCCTTCATCATTGGTTTGATTACAGCTTTTGTAAGGTTGAATACAGAATCCAAGTTAATTCTTAGTACATTATCCCAGTCATTTTTTGTCATTCTCAACAATAAGTTATCTTTTGTAATCCCCGCATTGTTGATCAAAATATCGATCTGACCAAACTCAGCCATTACTTCTTCTACTAATGTTTGAGCTGCATCAAAATCTGACGCATCAGACTGGTACCCTTTTATTTGAGTTACAGAACTTAAAGCCGCTTCTAATTCCTTCGCTTTGTCTACAGATCCGGCGTAAGTGAATGCTACTTTTGCTCCCTGTTGGGCATACATTTCAGCAATTCCTCTTCCGATTCCTCTTGTAGCTCCCGTGATTAGCGCTACTTTTCCTTCTAATAGTTTCATATTTATGACAATTATTTCTTTATGTAAGTTATTAGCTTTTCGAAAGTTGGCTAATATACTACTATTTAATTATATCAAAATTAACAGTGCGCAAAGATATTACAAAATGTTATTCTATGCATTTTAAATCGTTTTTTTTGCAAAATTTTATGACTGTTTTTTGTCATACAAATACAAAATTCATTAGTCGATAAAATTTTTGTCTTTTTGTTCTGTGAAATAGATGTATTCGGAATCTTTTCCTTTGGTAAGTTTTATTCCTTTTTTATCGGTGGAATATTTATCATACATCACCTCTGTTAAAGGCTCGTGCTGCTGATTGGTAACACCGAATTTATTGTCTTTTTTTACTACAATTTCATTTTCTCCAAGGAAAGTAAAAATATTGTCATAAATAAAAGGAATCGCTTCATTTCCTTCTTCATCGATCATTCCGTAAAAATTATCGGTATTTTGTCCCACCAAAGCCGGATAAAGTTCAAACGATTTCATGACACTGAAATTTTTCAGCGGTGTGTATTTTTTATCTTTTGGAGAAAATTTAGAATAAATTCCGTCTTTTAATACAATAACATTATTTGGAAATATCTTCTCGATAGAATAATTTTCATCTAAAACACTTTTCATATTCTTATCCAGAAGCATTTCTTCGTCGTCTTTTCTTAGATAAAGATATTTTTCGCCATTAATATCAAGGCCTTCTACTCGATCATATTCTTTAGGAAAAACGACTTCGCCGTTTAGACGAATAACAGCCGTTTTAGGATTTGTGGTATCCTGAGAAGTTTTAAATAAACCATTAAATAAAGGATTTACATAATGATAATCCAGATTATATATTTTTCCTTCTTTTTTTGAAAAAATGCTGATTTTATCGTCTTTTGTAAGATAAATATATTCTCTTCCCACAAAAGCCTGATCATAAATTTCTTCTGTTATGATGCTCTCTTTTTCATCGATAATTCCATACTTATTGTTGGAAACATTAAGCGTTATGATATAAGGAAAAGCATTGATATTGTCGATATTATGATTGGTAATTGTACTTAGCGTTTTACCGTTATTGTCGATAATTTCACCGCTTTTTTCACCTGAAGTAAGAAATGTTCTGCCTTTGTAAAAACGAAGATCGTCTGTAAATTCTCTGTCGGAAACTTTTTTTCCGTCAAAATCATAAATTAACCAAGCATTACCCGTCTTAACAAAAAATCTATTTTCGCTTCCAAACTGTATTTTATCTGAAAAAGGAATAATCTGTTTTCCATTGAAATCGTACACACAATCTTTTCCGTTTTTAGAATAAATCAGTCTGTCTTTTTTCTCCCAGGTTCTGAATTTGAAACTGTCCAAAGGCAGTAATTGATTCCCTTTTTCATCAATTAAAGCGGTTTTTCCATTAGATTTTAAAATAAAACGATTCTTCCACAACCGTGAAATTTCACTTTTGTAAGGATAGTCGAAAGTAACTGTTCCCAAAGAATCTACAATTCCTGTTTTTCCACTTTTAGATTCAATAATAAGTCCGTATCCTTTAGAATAAGACCGCACTTCTCTGCCGATTTTTTTTGATAAAAGTATCTGTCTGTACTGATCGGTCTGCGCAAAGCAAACAGACGAGAACAGCACGAAAATTAATTTTTTCAATTAAATAGAATTATTTACGATGAGCACAATCTCACCCTTAAGAGTTTTGCTTTTTGAGAATTCAATGAGTTCAATAATTGTTCCACGCTTCGTCTCTTCAAATTTTTTAGAAATTTCCCTACTCAGACTTACTTTAGTTTCTTCACCAAAGAATTCCTTAATCTGTTCTAAAGTTGTGTTGATCTTGTGTGGACTTTCGTATAAAACGATGGTCTTTTTCTCTTCAGCAAGTTGTTTCAATTTCGTTTGTCTTCCCTTTTTCTGAGGTAAAAATCCCGCAAACAAAAATTCGTTATTTGGCAATCCTGAAACGACCAAAGCCGGAATTAAAGCTGTTGCGCCCGGCAGACAAATCATTTCGATATTATGATCCGAACCTGCTTTTGCTAATAAATAACCAGGATCTGAAATCCCGGGAGTTCCTGCATCGGTAATGATGGCGATGTTCTGACCGCTTTTAAGGTCATTAATCACTTTTTCCGTCGCCTGATGCTCATTATGCAGGTGATAAGATTTCAAAGGCTTGGAAATCTCGAAATGCTTCAACAGAATTCCGGAAGTTCTTGTGTCTTCGCATAAAATATAATCGACCTCTTTCAGTATTTTTACTGCTCTGAAAGTCATATCTTCCAAGTTCCCGACCGGTGTGGGAACAAAATATAGAATTCCGCTCAAAATTTAATTTATAAAAATTTATTTTCTACCAATATCCAGAGTCTCTGGGCATATTCATCTACTTTATTCCATTTTTTCTGATAATACAAATCACTTAAATATTCTTTCGCATCTTCCAAATTTCTGAAGCTGTTGAGATTATTCATGATTTGATTCATTTCAGACTGGCTTCCGCCGAATAACATTTTCGAAAAAGCAATTCTGTCATTTAAGTCTAACTTAAAATCAGGCTTTGCCTTTTCTGCCTCCATAAATTCTGTCGGAATATTGGTTTTTATGATACTTCCCGTATTTTCTTTTTCTACAGGAACTGTTTTTTCTTTCGGCATTTCTCTCTCAAGATGATCGTCGTCAAATAATGACTGAACCGCTTTCATCCCTTTGATATTTGCCAGTTTTATTTTTTTGTCATGATTGTATTCATCCAGATTTTCAAAGCTTTGATCCGACGGATGTATCTCTTTTTCTATCTGGGGCTTATCAATCTCCACAATTTTTCTTCTGTCGTTAATTTCCGCTAAAATCGACTGCTCCTGTTTTTCTTCAACAATCGCTTCGTTTTTAATTTCGCTTACAATATTATCGATATTAGAACTTTCCGAAGCCATTTCTCCTTGTTCTATCGCAATATTAGAAACCACAAACTGATCTTCGTGTTCTTCAATTAGAAATTCTTCATCATCCTCCAGAATCTCACTGTCAAAAATGCTTGGAATAACTTCAATATTTTCAGTGCCTTGATTTCGTTTTTTTAATTCAGATTCAAAATTATCCTGAACTTTTTCTTCTTCTTCAAAATCACGTAAATTTCCCTGATCGTCGGAAACTTCATTTTCAAATTCATCAATTTCATTTAACTGATTATTAAAAACAGTTTCTTCTTCAGTTGTTTTCTCATTAAACATTTCCTCATGAATGTCGTCATCATTTTCAGGTTCAGAATCCGCCAGAATTCTTTCTTCATCGATAAAACTTAAAGCGCTTTCGTTGGAATTTGAGGGTTCGTTTTCATCAATTTCATTCAGTTGATTATTGAAAATTGTCTCTTCTTCAGTTACGTCATTATGATTAGTTGTCTGCGGATTTAGGATACTTTCCGATCCTGAATTTTCTTCTGCAAAATTAACTAAAGTTTCGTGAAGTTCCTCTTCAATAATTTCATTTAACTGATTATTGAAAACTGCCTCTTCTTCAGTCACTTTATCAGAAAATGATTGATTCCCAATTTCGTTGAATTCATTATTAAAGATGGCTTCCTCCTCCGTCACTTCATCACTTACATTATCATTTTCTTCAACTAAAAAGGAATTTTTTTGCTGATTTTCCGAAACTGATGAATATTTTTCGTTTGCAGAAGACTCCATATTTTTCTCCAGCAACAGCAAAAAAGAAATTTTACCAGCAAGTTTATCTACAAGATCCTGCTTAGACGATAGTTCGTCTACATTGCTTATTTTGTCCAAAATACCAATGATATTCTTGGATTCAAAAAAAATCTTTTCCTTTAAATCTTGAATGTTCTGCATATAAGAATCTTGTTAAAATTGCTTACTTTTGATCTTAAAAATATACGGCTAATTTAACAAATGTTTTTAGAAAATACAATTAATCATTCCAAACAAAGTGGTTGGATGGAAGTTATTTGTGGCTCAATGTTTTCCGGAAAAACCGAAGAGTTGATCCGCAGGCTGAGAAGAGCAGAAATGGCGGGGCAAAATGTAGAGATTTTTAAACCAAAACTGGATACCCGTTATTCGGAAGAAGATGTAATTTCTCATAATCAGAATAAAATACGAAGCACACCGGTGGAAAATCCCAGCGAAATACTGTTGCTGGCATCCAATTGTGATGTGGTGGGAATAGACGAAGCGCAGTTTTTTGATGAAAGCATTGTAGATATTGCCAATCAACTGGCAAATGGAGGAATAAGAGTTGTCGTTGCAGGTCTTGATATGGACTTTTTAGGACGACCTTTTGGGCCGATGCCGAACTTGATGGCAACCGCAGAATATGTGACTAAAGTACACGCCATTTGCAAAAGAACCGGAAATCTTGCCAATTATTCTATGAGGATTTCTCAGGGAAATAATCTGGTTGAATTGGGCGAAACAGAAAGTTACGAAGCAGTAAGCCGTCGTGTTTTTATTGATGAAGTACTTTTAAAGAAGAAAAAATAATTATCTTTAGCTGAGAATGAATGAGATGCTTACAGGCGAATTGATTTGAAAATTTTTAATTGAAATAGCTTATTTGCCTCATTATTTTCCTTATTTAAAATATAGCAGAAAGGGCACCAATGAACTATACAGTAAATCAAATCGCAGAAACCACCAATGCTACGGCTATTGGAGATGGAGAATTAATGGTCAAAAACATCGCTTTTGACAGCAGGATTATTTATTCTACAAAAAATACAGCATTTATTGCGATAAATACTCATAAAAATTCTGGAGAAAAATTTATTGAATCTGCCATTGACAGAGGTATTACCGTAATTATTTCCGAGCACCAATATTCTCAGTTTGAAAATATTACCTGGATTATTGTTGAAAATTCTGTTGAGTTTCTTCAAAAATTAGCCAAGTTTCACTTTGAAAATTCTCATTTAAAATCTGTTGGGATTACAGGAAGTAACGGGAAAACTATTTTGAAGGAATGGTTGTATCAATGTTTGTGGAACGAATTTCCAACAGTAAAAAGTCCGAAAAGTTTCAATTCTCAAATTGGGCTGCCACTTTCTTTGCTTCAAATTAATAATTCTCATAAGTTAGGAATTTTTGAAGTCGGAATTTCCAACCCGGATGAAATGGAAAAACTGGAGAATATTTTCCATCCACAGATTGGTTTGCTGACTCATATGGGAACTGCCCACCTCGCCAATTTCAAATCGGAAGAAGAACTTATTGATGAAAAAATTAAATTGTTCAAAAATTCTGAAGTTATTATTTATGACGGTGATAATTCTTTGACCGATCAAAAAATAAAAGAACTCTACTCTAATAGAAAATTAATTTCTTACGGATTAAAAAATCATAATAACGTTTTCTATGAAAACAATATTTCGAAAAATGAAGATGTTGTTGTACACTATTTTGACGAAAAAATTTCATTTCCCGTACATCAAAGAGATGAAGCGACGTTAACCAACGCTCTGGCGCTTATCACCGTCTTAAAGGAATTAGGAGTCGAAAACCAAAAGATTGTTGAAAAAATCAATGCTCTGAAGGCCGTTGAAATGAGACTTGAAGCAATTGAAGGAATTAAGAACAATATTGTCATCAATGATTCTTTTAATCTTGACCTCGATTCTTTGAAAACTGCGCTGCAATTTTTAAATGAATATAAGAAACCGAAGAAATCTTTGGTCTTAACAGATATCGTTGGCGTCAATTCAAATTCAAAAGAATTATATGAAGAGGTTTCTGAGTTGGTAAATGAGCAAAAATTTGATCACGTTTTCTTAATAGGTGATGAAATATCAAAATTCGGTGAATTATTTAAAGCTAAAACCTTTATTTTTATTAATACTCAAGAGTTAATTGAAAGTAAACATCTTACTGAAATTGAAAATCAGATCATTTTACTGAAAGGAGCAAGAAAATTTGAAATTGAAAAGCTTAAAGACATTCTTGAGCTGAGAAAGCATGATACGGTTTTAGAAATAAATTTAAATGCCATTCTTCATAACATCAATTATCATAAATCTTTGCTGAAACCTGAAACAAAAATGATGGCGATGGTAAAAGCAAATTCTTATGGATTAGGAAGTTATGAGATTTCGGAATTCCTTCAGCATCATCATATTGATTATTTGGGAGTTGCTTTTGTAGATGAAGGTGTTGAGCTTCGAAAGAAAGGAATTACCGTTCCTATTGTTGTCATGAATCCGGAACAGCACAGTTATCAAACGGTGATTGAATATAATCTTGAGCCTGAAATTTACAGTTTCCGAGTTTTGGAATTGTTTTATGATGCTGTACAGAAATCCGGTTATGATAAGAAATATCCCGTTCATGTTAAATTAGAAACAGGAATGCATCGTCTTGGTTTTAAAGAATATGAATTAGATCAGTTAAATCAGACTTTAGAAAATAAAAATTTAAAAGTTCAAAGTATTTTCAGTCATCTTTCGTCTTCAGATATACCGGAGGAAAAAGAATTTACTTTAAACCAACTACAAACATTTGAAAAAAATTCAAGTTATTTGATTGAAAAATTGGGATATACTCCTATCCGACATATTTTGAATTCATCAGGAATTACAAGCTACACCGATCATCAGTATGATATGGTGAGGATCGGCATCGGAATGTTAGGAGAATCACCCAATGCCGAAATACAAAAACAATTGCGTTCTGTGGTGAGTTTCAAAACGGTAATTTCACAAATTTCTATCGTGGAAGATGGAGAATCTGTGGGCTATAGTCGAAGATTTAAAACAGATCATAAAACAAAGATTGCCACCATTCCCGTTGGATATGCAGACGGGATTCCGAGACTCATCGGAAACCAAATTGGAAATGTGGGAATCAATAAAACACTTGCTCCAATTGTCGGAAGTATTTGCATGGATATGATGATGATCAACGTAGATCATATTCCGAATGTAAAAGAAGGCGATACGGTAACGGTTTTCAACGCAAAACCAAGTTTAAAAGAATTCGCAGCATACTGCAAAACGATAACCTATGAAGTTCTAACCTCTATTTCGCCACGCGTGAAACGGATTTATGTAAAAGATTAAGCCTATGAGAAAGCTCCTGCTGATTTTATTTATGTTTCAATTACTATTGATCCCTTCTCAGGTAAAGAAAGATCTGGTGATTCCAAAAAATCCCAGAATCGGACTTTCACTTGCTGGTGGTGGAGCTAAAGGATTTTCTCACGTCGGAGTTCTTAAAGTATTGGATTCTTTGGGAATAAAAGTTGATTATATTGCAGGAACCAGTATGGGTGCGATTGTCGGCGGATTGTATGCCTCCGGATATTCGGGAAAGGATATTGAAAAAATTGTAATGGATACAGACTTCTATTCTCTGATTATGGATCCGAAATCCAAACGTCAGGAAACTTCTTTTTTCAATAAATCCGTAGATAAATATCTGTTATCAATTCCTCTTAAAAACGGAAAAATTACGCTTCCCTCTTCCATCAGCACCGGACAGAAAAATGTTTACCTTCTGAAAGAACTTTTCAAGAATGTTGCAAATATTGATGATTTTTCAAAACTGCCGATTCCGTTTATGTGTGTTGCTACCAATCTTGAAAGCGGCAATATGCAGATTTTTGAGAAAGGAGATTTGGTACAATCTATTATGGCAAGTTCTGCTTTTCCTTCATTAATGGATCCTATAAAAATCGGCGACAGTATTTATATTGATGGGGCAATGTCTGTTAATTATCCATCAAAACCATTAAAAGATAAAGGTATTGATATTGTAATCGGTGTAGATCTCAATCAGGATCTTTCAAAGAGAGAAGACTTAAATAACATCATCAGTATTTTAAACCAAGTTATCGATTTCGGAATTCAAAAAGATACGAGACGACAATATAAATATACAGACATTAATATCAAGCCTAACCTTAAAGGTATGACCGCAACGAGCTATGATGACAAGAAAAAAATTCTTGACAGCGGTTATGTAGAAGGTTTAAAATATGTCAATATTCTCAATGAATTACCAAAGCGACCATTTGACCGTCTGAGACAGCGAGTAAATCCTATCTATTCCAATGTATACAAAATCGACAGTATTTCTATAGATGGCGGTAAAATTTTTGGTAAAAATTATGTTCTGGGTAAAATGGGACTTCGCCTTCCCTCTCTTCAGACGTATGGAAGTATCAATAAAAAAATAGATAAACTTGTAGCTACCAATAATTATAAATTCATCAACTATGATATTATTTCAGAAAACGAATCGAATTATTTAAAGTTATATGTAACAGAAGAAGAAACAAGACATTTTCTAAAATTTGGATTGCATTATGATGAAATTTTCAAAACTGGTTTGTTGGTTAATTACTCAGCGAAACGACTGTTGTTCAAAAATTCTAATCTTTCTTTGGATGTTGTTGTTGGAGATAAACCACGATATTATTTAAACTATTTTATTGATAACGGATATATTCCGGGATTTGGAATATATTCCTCCGGAATGAGTTTTAATACAAAAGACATCAACAATAACGAAACTGCAAAATGGGAATGGTTGCGAAATGAAGTATACATTCAGTCTGTTTGGAGAGATAAATTCGCCATTGGAGGCGGAATTAGCCACGATTATTTCCAAGCCGAAATAAATGGTACCAACAAACAATCAAGTCGATTTTTGAACCCGTATGCGTTCTTAAAAAGCGACACCCAAAATGACAAAGACTTCCCTACCCGCGGAATTTATATCAATGCAGAGGGAAAGGTTATAGATCTCTTGAAATCAGATGTAGACAAAAGATTAGTTCAGGTAAAGGCAGATATCAGAATCAATATTCCTCTTACCAAACAGTTTACTTACCGACTTAATTTGTATGGAGGAATTACAATAGGAGAAAATCTCCCAAAATTCTATGAGTATAGACTTGGTGGAATTTTTGAACAGAATATTGTCAATTTCAGAAGTTTTACAGGGTTTTATTTTGGACAATTAATTACAAATAACGTTGCGCTTGTTTCTAATGATCTTCAGTTTAAATTTAATAAAAATTATTTCCTGAGCGGGAATTTCTCTTTTGCAAATTTGTCTGATGAAATAACTTTTGAAGATGCCGCTAAATTAAATTACAGCTCGGTTGGACTGACGGCTGGTTACAAATCTCCTTTCGGACAGATTAAAATTAACTTCAGTCATTCACTCAAAAATGATCAAAAAGGTATATTCAGTGTAATTTTAGGACACTGGTTTTAATAAAAATTATGATACAGTTCTTTTACGAAAACTTACCCGAAACGGTAAATACAGAATACACAAAATGGCTGGAAGACATCATTCTTTCAGAAGAAAAAAAACTTGGTGAAATCAATTATATTTTCTGCGACGACGAATATTTATTGAAGGTTAATCAGGATTATTTACAGCATGATTACTATACGGATATTATTACTTTCGACTATGTAAAAGGAAAGACCATAAGCGGAGAGATTTTTGTATCTTTGCAGCGGATTTCCGACAACGCTTCTACTCTGTCCAGAGAATATGAAGAAGAATTAAGGCGAGTTTTGGCTCACGGCATTCTTCATCTCTCAGGATATAAAGATAAAACAGAGGACGAAGAAAAGTTGATGCGAAGTAAAGAAGATCATTATTTAGCACAATATAAATAAAGAATTTGGAGATTCAGAGACAGAGAAATTATTAAATTTCAAAACCTCTAAATCTCTATTTTTTTAGTAGCTATTTCCCGCTCTCCGCACTCGCTATTTTCTTTTGTAAAAAAAGAAAATGAGCTCAGATAAATGCTGCGATCGGGCTAAATAAAGCACAATAAAAGAAATTTTAGAACAAAAAAATACAAATGTTTCACGTGAAACATTTGTAAAAAAATTAAAAAGTTAATGCTTAAAACAAGCAATAAAAATGATTTCAGAAATATATGATGTAATTGTAGTAGGTGCCGGTCACGCAGGATGTGAGGCAGCAGCTGCAGCAGCAAACTTAGGTTCAAGAACGCTGCTTGTTACAATGAATATGCAGACCATCGGACAGATGAGCTGCAACCCCGCAATGGGCGGAATCGCAAAAGGACAGATCGTAAGAGAAATTGATGCGATGGGCGGCTATTCAGGAATTATTGCGGATAAATCTGCAATACAATTTAAGATGCTGAACCTTTCAAAAGGTCCTGCCATGTGGTCTCCGAGAACACAAAATGACAGAATGCTTTTCGCAGAAGAATGGCGTTTAGCATTAGAAAACACGCCAAATCTTGATTTCTTTCAGGATATGGTTAAGCAACTTATTATTGAAAATGGTAAAGCTGTCGGTGTCATAACTTCATTGGGAATTGAGATCAGATCCAATTCTGTAGTTCTTACCAACGGAACTTTTCTTAATGGATTAATACACGTTGGAGACAAACAATTAGGAGGCGGAAGAATGGGTGAACCACGAGCTTTCGGTATCACAGAACAACTGGTTTCTTTAGGTTTTGAAGCAGGAAGAATGAAGACCGGTACTCCACCGAGAGTAGATGGAAGAAGTCTTGATTATTCTAAAATGGAAGAACAGAAAGGAGATGAAAATCCACAAAAGTTCAGCTATTTAGATTCTCCTAAATTAACTAAACAATTAAGTTGTCACATCGTTTACACCAACGAAACAGTACATGAAATTTTACGTGAAGGATTTGACAGAAGTCCAATGTTTAATGGTACGATTCAAAGTTTAGGTCCAAGATATTGTCCGAGTATTGAAGATAAAATTAATCGTTTTGCTGAGAGAAACAGACATCAGCTGTTCGTAGAACCAGAAGGTTGGAGAACGGTAGAGATCTATGTAAACGGTTTTAGTTCTTCTCTACCGGAGGATGTTCAGATCAAAGCAATGAAACATATTCCAGGATTTGAGAATGTAAAAGTTTTCCGTCCAGGCTATGCTATTGAATATGACTACTTCCCTCCTACCCAATTGAAGCATACTTTAGAGACAAAATTGATCGATAATTTATACTTTGCCGGGCAGATTAACGGTACCACCGGTTATGAAGAAGCAGCAGGACAAGGTTTAATTGCAGGGATCAATGCTCATAATAAAGTACACGAAAAAGATGAATTTATCCTAAACAGAGATGAAGCTTACATTGGAGTTTTAGTTGACGATTTAATCACAAAAGGAACTGAAGAACCCTACAGAATGTTTACTTCAAGAGCTGAATACAGACTTCTGTTACGACAGGATAATGCAGATATTAGACTGACAGAAAAGTCTTTTGAACTAGGTTTAGCGAAAGAAGACAGATTACAAAGAGTTGAGGAGAAAATAGCTAAAAGTCAGGAACTTGAAGCCTTCCTTAGAGAAACTTCTTTAAAACCCGGACTTATTAATCCTATTTTAGAAAGTATCGAAAGTAATCCTGTAGATCAGGCTTACAGAGCATCTCAATTCCTCACAAGACCTAATATTACCTTGGAAAAACTAGAAAATATTGATATTATCAAAGAATTCACTTCCAAATTTGATGATGAAGTAAGAGAACAGGCAGAAGTAAATATCAAGTATAAAGGCTATATTGAAAAAGAAAAAGAGAACGTAGCAAAACTCAATCGTTTGGAGAATATAAAGATTCCTGAAGATTTTGATTATAAAGCTATATCGAGTCTTTCTTCAGAAGCTAAGCAGAAAATGTCTAACGTAAGACCAAAGACGATTGCTCAAGCAGGAAGAATCAGTGGTGTTTCACCAGCTGATATTAATGTTTTATTAGTCTATTTAGGACGCTAAAATCAAAAATGTTTCACGTGAAACATTCAGAAAATAAAAACAAAAATTAAGGTATTTATGAGCTTATTTCAAGCTCGGAATATCTTAATTTTTATTATATAAAAGAAACCAATCAATGAAAATAAAAGATCATTTTCTTTCTCAGGAAATATTTGAAATTAAAGAAACGGAAACAAAAGGTGTTTTCAAGATCTCCCCTATTCCATCGAATATTTCTAAATATTATGAAAGTGAGGATTACATTTCCCATCATCAGGACTCAGGAAGTTTAAAAGAAAAACTTTATAAATTTTTACAATCTTTCAATTTACAGTATAAGAAAACAATACTTTTGGATAGAATAAATAAAGGTTCAAAAGTTTTAGATTATGGTTGTGGTGCAGGAGAATTTGTAAAATTTATAGAAAATGATTTCGAAACTTTCGGATTTGAGCCGGATTCTGATGCAAGAAAAGCAGCACAAAGTAAAATTAACAAAGCGAAAATTTTAGATAATATCAATTTGATTGAAGATAAAAGTTTAGATGCAATTACTTTGTGGCACGTTTTCGAGCACGTGGAAAATCAAGATGAGATGTTAGAAATTTTCAACAACAAACTAAAAGATAAAGGATTATTAATAATCGCCGTTCCCAACCCTACTTCTTATGATGCAAAACATTATAAAGAATATTGGGCAGCGTACGATGTACCAAGACATATTTACCATTTTTCAAAAAACGGGATGGAAAATTTAATTGCTAAAAAACCAAATTGGAAAATGAGAAAAATCAAACCTTTGGTCTTAGATTCATATTACATCTCGATGTTGAGCGAAAAATATAAGAAATCACCTCTTTTTTGGTTAAAAGCTACCATCTACGGAACGATTTCTAACGTAAAAGCCATTTTTTCGAACGAATTTTCGAGTTTGATATACATTATCGAAAAAAATTAGAAAATTGATTTTTGAACCCTTTTTGAAGATCAATTTTCAGCATTTTTACCAAAAATTTCAGAACTCGGGAAAATTTCTCGAGTTTTTTATCTCTCCCTATTCTATTACTTCAATTTAATTTCTCAAATAAAAATTCAAAAGTGAAGAAATTCTTATCAAACCAATTAAAATTGTTAGCAAAAAGTTAGTAACTCGCTTTTTTTAATTTCATTTCAAATAAAGCAAATTAAAAAAAATTAGAATTATCAAAACTTAGAAAATAAAAATTTCTAAAATACTAGTCATATAAAAAAATTGGAATTTTAAATTCGCCAAAAATTTGTAAAATAAAAAATCCACTGAAAAATTCAATGGATTTAAAAATTTATAAAAATTAAAATTTATTAGTTGTTAATCGCAGCAACTCCGGGAAGTTCCAAACCTTCCAAACTTTCCAACATTGCTCCACCTCCGGTAGAAACATAACTTACTTTGTCTGCATAACCGAACTGTTTTACAAAAGCAACACTATCCCCTCCCCCAACTAAAGAGAAAGCTCCCTGTTTCGTAGCTTCAGCAATACTTTCACCAAGAGCGATTGTTCCGGCAGCGAAGTTTGACATTTCAAAAACCCCGATAGGCCCATTCCAAAGAATTGTTCTTGAATTCAACAAAACATCATTAAACTGATCTCTAGATTTTGGTCCAGCGTCCATTCCCATCCATCCTTCAGGAATTTCGTAGATATCAACTTCTTTTCTCTCTGCATCGTTACTGAAACTTTCAGCAATAATCGTGTCGGAAGGAAGATAAACTTTTACATTATCCTCTTTTGCTTTTGCCAAAATTTCTAAAGCTAAAGGTAATCTATCCTCTTCTAATAATGAAGTTCCGATTTTTCCACCAAGAGCTTTAATAAAAGTAAAAGCCATACCACCTCCGATAATCAAATTATCAACAGCTGGTAAAATATTTTCTATAATGGTAATTTTAGTTGAAACCTTAGATCCACCTAAAATTGCAGTTACAGGACGTTCACCAGATTTCAAAACTTTATCAATAGCTTTTAATTCATTAGCCATTAATAAACCGAAAAATTTAGTTGAAGGAAAGAATTGAGCAATAACAGCCGTTGAAGCGTGCGCTCTATGAGCTGTACCGAAAGCATCATTTACATAAGCATCTGCCAATTTAGAAAGTTGCTCTGCAAAGGCAACATCACCTTTTTCTTCTTCATTATGAAAACGTAGATTTTCCAATAAAAGGATTTCACCTGCTTTAAGATCAGAAACAGCCTGCTGAGCCTTTTCTCCCACGCATTCGTCAACGAACTTTACTTCCTTACCCAATACGTTGGAAACTTCTTCCACAATGTGTCTAAGTGAAAACTCATCTTTTGCCTCTCCTTTTGGTCTTCCCAGGTGAGCCATTAAGATCACAGAACCACCGTCTTTAAGGATTTTCTCTACAGTTGGTTTCACCGCTACGATTCTAGTATTATCCGTAACTTTCAGCTGGTCGTCCTGCGGAACATTAAAATCCACTCTTATCAGAGCTTTCTTGTCATTAAAATTGAAATCATTGATTGTTTTCATATGTACATTTTATTTTTCTTCGGTCACATGGAATCGACTTTTCGATAAAGGTTTCAAACAATTTCGGGCTGGTCGATTTCATAAATTTCGTTGAATTTCCGTTTCACAAATGTAAGATTTTAAAATTTTTGAAATCAAGCAACCTTTGAAAAGTTTTCAAAAAGTTTCCCGCATTCTCAACATTCACAAATCAACATTTTCTCTTTTCTTTAAAAAAAAAAATATGGTATTGTTGTTGAGTGTTTGTTAGTATCGGGGATAAATTTTATTAAAATACTTTATCACATTTAATTTTTACCTAATTCACAATTTATCTACATTATAATATACTGTAAATGTGAAATTTCTAATCGTTACTAACAAATATGGATAACTTTTCCCCAAATCTCATTCTTAATAACTGATTTATGGAAAACCTAAAGATTACTCACAAAAAACTTTTTGAAAATTGTGAACAAAAAATTTGGACTTAATTCTCATTACAAAATTTTCTAATGTTACGAAACATTTACTTTCAAACATTTTTCCACATTTACTAACAATGCTTTTCACAATTAATCTTCAAAAATTTAAGACTTATCCACATTATACTTACATTTGTGTGGAAATACATCTAAAAAAGACTTAATACAGTATTTATGAAAAGAAAAATCGCTATTGCTGCTGACCATGCTGGTTATGAGTATAAGGAGATTGTTAAGAACTATCTTTCGGAAAGGTTTGAGGTTCAGGATTTTGGAACGTTTTCCACAGACAGTGTGGATTATCCGGACTTTGTGCACCCTGCCGCAACTTCTGTGGAGAATGGTGAAAACGAATTGGGAATTTTACTTTGTGGAAGCGGAAATGGGGTTCAGATCACGGCGAACAAACATCAGAAGATTCGTTGTGCTTTATGCTGGATGCCGGAGATTGCAACATTGGCAAGGCTGCATAATGATGCGAACATGATTTCGATTCCTGCAAGATTTATTTCTAAAGAAGTGGCGATGGAGATCGTTGATAAATTTCTTTCTACAGGTTTTGAAGGTGGAAGACACCAAAACAGGGTCGATAAAATTGCTAATTGTTAAATATGATATAAAGGCTTGTAAATCAATTTATAAGCCTTATTTGTTTTTTATTTTGTATATTTGCATCATCTAATAGAAGTTACCAGTCTATTGCTTCCATATAAACCTATGCAATATTTAATACGTATTAACAAAAGGTTTTCTTATACTTCTCCATAATTTGTATTAAATTTATACAAAACTAAAACTTCCGTTATAAAATATTTGGAAGGAAAACTGATGTGATTGGATAAAATTTACTATCAAGATATAGTATTTATAATGCGTATATATTGATTTAATTTAAAAATCAGATCATAATTAATAATAAAAAAATGGCAAAAAAGAAAAAATATATAAGTCAGAAAAATGATCATAAAATCATGGAAATCGGAAGATTGATCCTGCGTTTTATGAATGAAAACTCCACCAAAGTCTATAATTACAAACAGATTTCGGATGGAATAGATTATAAAAATCCAAGACAGAGAGAGCTTGTGATTCAGGCTTTGCACAAGCTGCAGGCTAATGAAAGAATCAAAGAAACCGAAAAAGGAAAATACATCATTAACCTGAATATTGCAGGAACTTTAACCGGTGTTATCGATTTCAATCAGTCAGGAAATGCTTACGTAAAAGTTGAAGGGTTAGAAGATGATGTTTTTATTCACTCTAAAAATGTAAAAGATGCTTTGCAGGGTGATAAAGTCCTAATCGTTACCTATACGTACAAAGGAAAAAAACTGGAAGGTTCTGTGTTGGAAGTATTGGAAAGAACAAGAACAGAATTCGTAGGAACCTTACAAATGGTTGCTCACAAAGATTTTGGATTTGTGGTTTGTGATAAAAAGACAATCAATACCGACATTTTTATTCCGAAAGGAAAATTTGGAGGTGCTGAAGATGGAAATAAAGTGATTGTAAAAATGACAGAATGGAGACCTGGAGATAAAAATCCTGAAGGTGAAATTATTCAGGTTTTGGGTGCTCCCGGAGAACACGAAACGGAGATTCACTCTATTTTGGCAGAATATGGCTTGCCTTACACGTTCCCTGAAGAAGTGGAAAGAGATGCGGATAAAATAGATAGAACTATCAACGATGAAGAAGTTGCAAAGCGTTGGGATATGCGTGATATTCTTACGTTTACGATTGACCCTAAAGATGCAAAAGATTTTGATGATGCTTTGTCTATGAGAAAGTTGGACAACGGAAATTGGGAAATTGGAGTTCATATTGCAGACGTTTCCCATTACGTAGTTCCTGGAACCATGTTGGATGATGAAGCGTATGAAAGAGCCACTTCTGTATATTTGGTCGACCGTGTGGTACCGATGTTGCCTGAAGTGTTGAGTAACGATGTCTGTTCGCTTCGTCCACATGAAGATAAATTCACATTTTCAGCAGTTTTTGAATTAAATGACAATGCAGAAATCCAGAAACAATGGTTTGGGAGAACAGTAACTCATTCCGACAGAAGATTTACGTACGAAGAAGCTCAGGAAAGAATTGAAACGAAGGAAGGAGATTTAGCAGAAGAAATTTTGGTTTTGGATAAACTGGCGAAAATTATGCGTCAGAAAAGAATAAAAGACGGTGCAATTACTTTCGACCGAAGTGAAGTTCGATTTAATTTAGATGAAAATAATCAGCCGATTGGAGTTTACTTTAAAATCAGCAAAGATTCAAATCATTTAATTGAAGAATTCATGTTGCTGGCCAATAAGAAAGTATCAGAATTTGTTTCCCTGAAAAAAGGGCAGCCTAATAACAATACATTCATTTACAGAGTTCATGATGATCCGGATCCGGCAAAATTAGAATCTTTAAGAGATTTTGTTTCCACTTTCGGGTATAAAATGGATTTGGCAAATACCAAAAAAGTAGCAGAATCTTTAAACAGATTATTACACGACGTAAAAGGTAAAGGCGAAGAAAATATGATTGAAACGCTGGCGATGCGAAGTATGAGTAAAGCGGTGTATTCTACAGAGCCGATTGGTCACTATGGTCTTGGTTTTGAATATTACAGCCACTTTACCTCTCCTATCCGCCGTTATCCCGATCTGCTGGCGCACAGATTGTTGCAGCATTATCTGGATGGAGGAAAATCTCCTGATAGAAATGAATTAGAAGAAAAAGCAAAGCACTGCAGCTCCATGGAAAGATTGGCAGCCGACGCAGAAAGAGATTCTATCAAATATATGCAGGTGAAGTTTATGGAAAAACATTTGGGGGAAACCTTTACAGGAGTTATTTCCGGAGTTGCTGAATTTGGTTTTTGGGTAGAAATTCCTGAAAATGGTGCCGAAGGGTTGATTAAATTAAGAGATTTGATGGACGATTCTTATCAGTATGATAAAGCAACGCACGCTGTGTACGGCTCCAGAACCGGAAATCGATACCAATTAGGAGATCAGGTTCAGATAAAAGTAGTGAAAGCAAACTTGATTCAAAAACAACTCGATTTTAAGATTGTTGATTAGAATATCAAATATTTAAAAATGATAAACCGCTGTAATAGGCGGTTTTTTTATTTTTAATAATCATTAAATTGTTGATTTGATAAAAATTAATGATTTCGTTTACATCAATTTTCTTTTTGATTTTTTAAAACATAAAAGCTAACTTTGTCTTAACTGAAGTGATTTTTTTCATTTTAAACACCATTTAAATGTTTGAACTTGTATTATCGGCCATTGGCCTGGGCTTTATGTTGAGTCTGGTTTTTATCGGTCCTATTTTTTTTCTGCTTATCGAAACCAGTTTTACAAGAGGCCCAAAACACGCTTTATCATTAGATTTTGGTGTTATTACCGCAGATTTATTATGTATTATTGCAGCCTACTATGCAAGCGCAGATATTGTTGAATTAATAGATAAACATCCTGGTTTCTACAGAATTACCTCTATCCTGATTCTTGTATATGGAATTATCATGCTGGCTACAAAAACCAAAATGCATCTTCCTGGAGAAGAAAAAATTATCAGTCAGAATTATTTTAAAACGTTTCTTAATGGTTTCCTTTTAAATATTCTGAATGTGGGCGTTATCCTTTTCTGGCTAGTCACTGTGATCGGAGTTCGAAATCAATATCCCAATACCGAAACACTGATTATTTACCTGGCAATCGTTATTGCAACCTATCTGTTGATAGATTTAGCTAAAATTTTTCTTGCAAAACAATTTCATTATAAACTTACCCAAAGACTGGCAAACAACATCAGAAAAGGCGTTGGTGTTGTTCTCATCATATTCAGTTTCTTTATCTTTTTGCAGAGTTTTAAAATGTTTAATCAATTTGATAAACGTCTGGAAGAAGCAGAAAAGAAAGAAGTAAAATACAAAAAGAACGAATGAAAAAAATAATCTTTCCAAAATCACTGTCGAAAGGTGATAAAATAGCTTTGATTTCCCCTGCCGGAGCCGTAGATGCTTCTCAATTGGAAAAAGGAATTGCAATGATTAAAAGTAAAGGATATGAACCTGTTTTAGGCGAACATCTTTATACTAAATTTTCCAATGGTTACAATTATGCAGGAACAGAGCAGGAAAGATTAAAAGACTTGAATTGGGCGCTTAATGATAATAGTATTTCCGCAATTTGGGCTTCCAGAGGCGGTTATGGGTGTCAGCATTTGATAGAACATTTAGACCTTAAAGGTTTCATTAAAAACCCGAAATGGTATATTGGTTATTCTGATAATACGGTGATTCAAAGTCATTTGTTGAAAAAAGGATTTGCTTCGATTCACGGACAAACGATTAAAACATCAAGTTTTGGAGTAACTGAAGAAAGCTATAATTTAATTTTTGATATTTTAAAAGGAAAAACTCCAAAATACAGCCTTAAATCACATCAATTTAATAAGGAGGGAAATGTTGAAGGAGAATTGATTGGTGGTAATTTAGCCCTGATTTATGCGCTTCTGGGAACCAAATATTCTTTTGATTTCAAGAATAAAATTCTATTCATTGAAGATATCGGTGAAAATTTTTATGCACTCGACAGAATGATTATGAGTCTGGAGTTAGCAGGAGTTTTCAATAAAATTTCAGGATTAATTGTTGGCGGAATGACCAATATGGGAGATCAAAAAGAAAACAAACAATACGAAGAAAGCTTCGACGAATTTGCTTATAAAATGATTTCAGACAGAATTTCAAAATATAACTTTCCTGTAGTTTTCGGTTTCCCGAATGGTCATATTAAAGACAACCGACCATTGATTATCGGAAGTAATATCAAAATGAAAGTTGAGAGTGAAGTAAAGATTGAGTTTTAGTAGTCTTTGAATTTTTTAATCGAATTAAAAATGGCACAACACAACGATTTTGGCAAAAAGGCGGAAGATTTAGCGGTTCAACATTTAATTAAAAATGGCTATAAAATTCTGGTCAGAAACTTTCGTTTTCAAAAAGCTGAAATTGATGTGATTGCAGAAAAGGATAATGTAATTATTGTGGTAGAAGTAAAAGCTCGCTCAACAGATGCTTTTATGTTGCCGCAGGAAGCTGTTACCAAAAGTAAAATCCGACTAATAGTTTCTGCTGCTAATCATTATCTGGAAGAATTTAATAAAAATCAAGAAGTGAGATTTGATATTATTTCTGTTCTGCCAGATGAAAAAAAAAATTTGATTATTGAACATATAACCGATGCTTTCGAAGCATTTGATGCTAATTAATTATGCAGAACACAGACTTGGAAACAATTTATTCTGTTGTGCTGTATGTTGTGAAAAATTATCCTTTAAAGATAACATTATACTCAACTATATTTTTAGTTTTTGGATTTCTCATTAGCTTTATCTTAATTTTTAGTTTAAGAAAGGTTAAGGCTATATCCAGAGAACATAAATATTATAATTGTTAGTAAAACTTTACATTCCTTTGGGATGCATAAATACGTGATGAAAAGAAGAATGAAAAAAGCAACAATCAAAATTTAAAGTAAAATGAAAACAATATTAGTGACCGGAGCTACTTCCGGAATAGGAAAATCTACTGCAGAACTTTTTGCAAAACAGGGAAACAGAATTATTATTTGCGGAAGAAGATCCGATGTGTTAGAATCTTTAAAAACTCAGCTTTCCGAATTAACCGAAGTTTTTAGTTTAAAATTTGATATCCGAAATTTAGAAGAAGTTGAAACTGCCATTAATTCTCTTCCGGAAGAATGGAGGAATATTGATGTTTTGATCAACAATGCAGGAAATGCTCATGGTTTAGATCCTCTTTCTTCAGGTAAAACCGAAGACTGGGATTCGATGATCGACGGAAATGTGAAAGGACTTTTATATGTTTCTAAAATGATTATTCCAGGCATGAAAGAAAGAAATTCCGGACATATCGTAAATATCAGTTCGGTTGCAGCGAGACAAACTTATGTCAATGGTGTGGTGTATTGTGCTACGAAAAAAGCGGTTGATATCATTTCCGAAGGAATGAGGATAGAATTAACAGAATTCGGAATTCGGATTACCAATATTCAACCCGGTGCTGTAGAAACGGATTTTTCTAAAGTAAGGTTCAAAGGTGATGATGAAAGAGCAGCGACAGTGTATGCCGGATATGAGCCTTTAAAAGCCGAAGATATTGCAGATTCAATTGCTTATTGTGTTAATGCTCCTAAGCATGTTTGTGTTTCTGATATGACAATATATCCGACTGCTCAGGCAGAACCAAGAACAATTTACAGAAAATAGTCTCAAAATAATGCCTTAAATTTGCATCAAATTCAAAGGAATTTTTAAAACAAAAAAATGAAAATCTTATATCTCGAAACCTCTTCAAAAAACTGTTCGGTTGCTATTTCAGATAATGAAAAGCTGTTGTGCTTAACGGAAGAAGTTTCTGAAAACTATAAACAATCTGAAAGTCTTCACACATTTGTAGAATGGGCTTTGGAAGGAGCCGGGCTTTCGATGAAAGATATCGAAGCCATTTCTTTGGGAAAAGGGCCTGGTTCTTACACGGGTTTGAGAATTGGTGCCTCTTCCGCAAAAGGTTTTTGTTACGGATTGAAAGTTCCATTGGTTGCCGTTAATTCTTTGGAAACAATGATAGAGCCTTTTTTAAACCAAAACTATGACTTTATTATCCCTTTGATCGACGCAAGAAGAATGGAGGTTTATACAGCCGTTTATGGCGGTGAGACGGGAAATGAAATCTCTGAAACAGAAGCTAAAATATTAGACGAAACTTCTTTTGAAGAATTTAGAGATAAAAAAATACTGTTTGTAGGCGATGGTGCAAAGAAAGCAAAGGATATTTTGAAACTTCCGAACGCTGATTTTAATGATACGGTCTACCCTTCTGCACAATATTTAATCAAGAAGAGTCTTGAGAAAATTAACAATAAAGAGTTTGAAGACATTGCTTATTTTGAACCATTTTATCTTAAAGATTTCCATGGGGTGAAGAAAAAGAATTCATAGAATTGTGTCTGAATAAAATAAAAAAGCGAAGAATAATTTCTTCGCTTTTTATTTATTGTGGTTTGGCAGGAGCCAAATTTGTATTTTCTATTTCCTGTTGGGTGGGAGCTCGCTGCCGTTTTCTCAAACCTGTAGGTGGTTGTCCGGTCTGCCCGTTATTCATCATCGTACTTGCGGGTCTCTGAGGAACTCCTACTCCATTGGATTGTTGTCCAGGCTGTTGAGGCGGCGTGTTATTTCCCATATTAGCCTGATTCTGAGGCATCGCATTTCCTTTATTGTCTGTCGCCTGGAATGTGATGTCACTCTTAAGGTAGTTCAGCATTTCTTTGGCCTTCTCGCCTTCAGGAGTTTTAGCATAATTTAAAACAATTTGTTCCAATTGAAGAATCATTACCTCTTTCCCACTCGATTTCCCCGAATTAAATGCATTTAATAAATACAATTTCGGAATTAAGGCATCTTTTGGATATTTCTGAATTGTCTGATCAATAATATCTTTGCTTTCCCCGAATTTCTCCGATTCATAGAGAGCAAAGGCTCGTTTGTATTCTCCTTCCACATCTGCAGAAGATTTTACGAAGTTGTTATTCTTTGGATTTCTTGCAAATTCTGCGTATGAAGTGTAAGGATAGTCTTTTAATAAAATTTGTTTTGCTCTTTCAGAAGCTTGCGGATTTTTCTCATAATTCATGGCAAAAATCTCATATAAAGCTTGCAGCATTACTTTCTCTTCAGGTTTAACATCCACAAGATCATACAATGTTTTTGTTGCCAAAGGGGTATTCGTAAAATAGTTCTGATACATTACTCCTAACCCTAAAGAAGCGGTGTCTCTGTCTTTTTTTAACTGTCCTAATTTTGTAAGATCGGTAGGAATCTGTTCGATATAAAAATCAGGTTCAAAACGTCTTGGATTTGGTGCTGAAGTTGTTCCTAAGGCATCATTTTTCATATCTTCAATCGTAGCCATTTTCTTGGAGAAACGCCAGTTATCGACCAATGCCCTCTCTCCCCAAGTCTGCTTAAAGGTTGAAGTTCCTTTGCTTACCGTTCCTGTATTAGAGAAGTAAAAGCCTCTTGTTGCAACTCCAAAATCTTCAAAGGAATTGGAACTGTTGGCAAAAATTGAAGTCGAATTATAATCTCCTGTGTCAAAACCTTTTGATCTTTCTGCACGTCTTCTTTCTAATTCTTCTTTCTCTTCTTTAACTTTTAATTTGGCAATATATTTCGAGAAAAAATCGGTTTTCTGCTCTTTACTCATTTTTGCTAAGGAGAGAATACTGTCGTTTTTCTTGATTAAATAATAGTTTTTAGAGATTTTTTTGATGTAAACAGATTGGTCAGCCAGCAGAACTTTAGACGGCTCATAAGTCATTACAGCCAAGGCTGAATCATAATAGGCTCCTGCCCCGATGTAATCATTTTTGTCTAAATATCCTTTTCCGATTTCGTAATACGTTAAACCACGAACCTGCCCGTCAGAAACTTTTTCTTTCAATGATTTTCTGAAATATTCCTGCGCTTCATCGGTTTTTCCGGCTTTGTTTGCCATTAATCCCAAAGCATAATAAAATTCATTCTTTCTGGAACCATAAGTTCCTTTTTTACTGATGTCTTCAAGATATTTTCTGGCTCCGCTGTAATCTCCTTTTCCGTTGAAAGTTTTTGCGATTTCAATCTGAGATTTTACTTCAAATTCAAAATCATTGGCGTATTTGTAAGCTGCTAAAAAACTTTCTCTTGCTTTGTCATTCTGAGCTAAATTGGTTAAAACCTGCCCTCTTAAAAATGCAATTCTACTTTTTAGTTTTCTGTTTGAATTAAGTTCGTAAGCTAAATCCAATTCCTTTACAGCTTCTTCTTTTTTTCCTGCATCCAAAAGAGATTCAGAATAATAGATGCTCAATAACTTAGCTTGATCTTTACTAAGTTTTTCACCTTTTAATTTTGCAAAAGTTTCATGAGCTTTATGATAATTTTTAATCTGATCATACGCTAAACCTTCATAAATTCTCGCCAAAGCAATTCTTTTATCATCTTTCATGTGAGTGAAGACGTAGTTTAGAGCATCAAGCGCTTCCAAAGATTTTCCTCTGTAAATTCTTGACTGTGCAAGGATCATATAGGCATCGAAAATCGTTTTATTCTGCTCTTGCCCATGTCTGATTACAGAATATTTATTAATCGCTTTTAACGCTTTTGCTTCCGAAATTTCCAGATTGGTGGCTCCTTTCTGCTCAGGCTGATTGGGATCTCCCGATTTTGTTCCGGCGCCATTCATTGTGGTATTTCCAGGCATTCCGGGCGGCATTCCCGGAGGACCTCCTCTTCCATTATTGCTTTGATTCGGTCTGTTGACTTCCGCCATTTTCATAGAATTTTCAGCAAAGGCAGAAGATTGCCCGAGATCACTTCCTAAAGGCTGATCTTCATAGGTCAGAATTGGAATATAAGGCGCATAAAAATTGTCCTTGTGAGCTTTATCTCTTGTTTCAAACTCAAAATTCAACGCATCCTTTGCATTGAAAAGAGTGTTGTAGTATGTGGAAAATCCTTTCATAAACTTAGATCGCTGCTCAGGTCTCTTGGTTTTTGCAATACAAGAAACAACAACAATACTTAGGATTAAAAGGAACAAAATATTCTTTTTCATTATTTAATATAAACTCGCTAATCTACTTTTTATTATCAGTAGGTTTGATGATTTTGTAAAAATAATAAAATTTTATATGGAAATTGGTTATATTTCTTTCAAAATTTTGTAAACCAAATGAGTAGGAAGCCCCATAATGGTATAAAAGCTTCCTTTCATGTATTTAATTTTTGCCATTCCGAGCCATTCCTGGACGCCGTAACTTCCTGCTTTGTCGAAAGGTCTGTAATTTTCGATATAATATTTTATTTCGTCATCTGTTAATTCATCCAATTCAACATCTGCAACATCCGTTTCCGTAATTGTTTTTGTTGATGTTTTAATGGTAATTCCCGTATAAACCTGATGTGTTTTTCCTGAAAGAAGTTTCAGCATTTGTCTGGCATCATTTTCATCAGTTGGTTTTCCGAGAAATTGATTGTTAATCGCTACAACAGTATCGGCGGTTAGTAAAACTTCTCCTTCTTCCAGTTTTCGGAATGCATTTGCTTTCAATTCAGATAAATAAGCAGCAGACTCTTCCACTTTGATATGTTCGGGAACAATTTCTTCACAATCAATTTTTACAACTTCAAACTCAAAACCTAAACTGGATAATAATTCTTTTCTTCTGGGAGATTGTGAGGCTAATAATAATTTCATTGTCAGTTAATTAAATAGATTGTGTATTGTCCTCATGCCATTTTCCCTGAACCTTCATTACCTGTTCTATCACATCACGTACTGCCCCACTTCCGCCTTTTATGGGTGAAATATAAGTTGCGACGTTTTTCACTTCAGGAACTGCATTTTCAGGACAGGCAGCGATTGCAGAGTTTTTCAGGATATGAATATCCGGTAAATCATCGCCCATTGTTAAAATTTCTTCATTTTTGAGATTGTATTTTGCTTTAAAATCTTCAAAATCTGCCATTTTATTGTGAGACTTTGCATAATAATCTTCGATCCCGAGATAATTGATTCTGTGTTTTACCATTTCATCATTTCCACCTGTTATAACTCCGATTAAATAATTATTTTTTAAAGCTTTAACAATGGCATAACCATCCAGAACGTTCATTACTCTGGACATATTTCCACCAGGCATCAAATACACGCTTCCGTCTGTAAAAACTCCGTCTACATCGAATATAAATGCTTTAATATTTTTTAATTTCTCTTTATAGCTCATACATTTTTTGAATTGAATGATTCATTGTTTTATAAATCTCAAGACTTTCATCTTTCAATAATTGCTCGTGTAATTCCAGAATTCTTTTGTCGTTTCGTACAGCCGGACCAGTTTGTGCAGATTTTGGTTCAATTTCATGGATTTTCTGAACGGTTTCATCGATTAACGGTAAAAAATAATCAAACGGAATTTCCTGTGAATCCGAAATTTCTTTTGCTCTCGAAAAAAGATGATTTACAAAATTACACGCAAAAACTGCGGTTAAGTGAATGTATTTTCTTTTCTCATGAGAACTTTCCATTACATTGTGAGAAACTTTAGAAGCGATTTCAAATAATGCTTTCTTATCTTCTTCATTTTCTGTTTCAATAAAAAACGGAATTTTTGAATAATCTAACTCTTTTGATTTTGAAAAAGTCTGCAAAGGATAAAAACTTGCTTTTCTGTAATCCCCCTGTAAAATTTCCTTTGGAAGAGAACCGGAAGTGTGGGCAACCAAACAATCCTTTTTGGTGATGATCTTTGAAACATCTTCTACAGAGTTGTCGCTTACACAAATAATGTACAAATCTGATTCAACTAAATTGTTAGTTGAAAAAGGAATGTTTAATTCTTCAGAAATTTTATGAAGTTCTTTTTCATTTCTGCCAAAAATCTGTGCTAACGGAATATTATTCTGAACAAAAGCTTTTGACAAATGATAAGCGACATTTCCGGAACCAATAATTACAATTTCCATACAACAAAGATAAGGCTTTGTGGTGATTCCTGAGAAAAGGAGAGTATCATATCTAAATTGAAGTTTGTTATTTCAGTTTTATAAAGTAATTTATATATTTAATCAATTAATTTTAACTGTAAAAAACATTTGGACTAAAAATTGAAGAAGTAATTTAACTTTCAACTATTTTTGTAATCCAAAACAATGAAAGCATCTTATGAAGATTAAGGACGCGGAAATTATTTCGTTGATGCAAAATCCACGAACTCTGGAACAGGGAGTTCGCGCTTTGATGGATGCTTATCAAAGTAGGTTGTATTGGCACATTAGAAGAATTATTGTGGACGGAGATCTTGCTCAGGATACCTTGCAGGATACTTTTATTAAAGCTTATCAGAATTTTCATCAGTTTAAAAATGATAGTCAGTTGTATACCTGGCTGTACAGAATCGCTACCAACGAAGCGTTGCAGCAGATAAACAAATTGAAGAAAATGCAGAAGACTGATGAGGATCCGGAATATTATATGCAGAATCTGGTTGCTGATAATACGTCGGGAGATGCAGAAGAAATACAGATCCTATTACAGAGCGCTATACAAAGCCTGCCCGAAAAGCAGAAACTGGTATTTATGATGCGGTATTATGATGATTTGCCTTATGAAGAGATATCAAAAATTGTGGATATGTCGGTAGGGACTTTGAAAACAAATTATCATTATGCCAAGCAGAAAATAGAAGATTATATTAAAGAAAATTACCAAAAATAATTTTTGAGAAACAACGACATGAAAGACTTCGATCTGGAAAAATTAGAACGCAAAAACATCTACAAAGTCCCCGAAAATTTATTTGAGAATATTCAGGGAAAGGTTTTGAGCGGAATGAATGATTTTGATCTGGAAAAATTAGAACGTAAGAATATTTACGCAGTTCCTGACAATTTGTTTGAAACTGTTCAGGAAAACGTAATAAATAGCGTAATGCCTGTGAAGAAAGCTCCGATTTTTAAATTAAATTGGATGTACGCAGCTGCAGCATCATTGGCTTTAATTTTTGGAGCGACTTTTGTTTTCAACAATACTAATGATAACATAGCTGAACAAAAATATGCAGTAAACGAGCAGAAGCCTAAAACAGAAAGCCAGATGGCTTATGAGACTTTGGAATCAGATTTAACTTCTGTTGAAAATAACAATCAAACAGTTAGAAATCAGGAAAATAAAAAAGCTGTTGCAGCAAATAATGATCGTGCAGAAACAGTTAATGATAATGAAAAAAATAAGACAGTAAAAGCTGTTTCTACACAAAAAGAAGGACAAATGAACGAGTACCTGGATAGCTTCTCAACTTCTGAAATTTCAGAATTGGCAAGTAATTCTACTCAGGATGTTTATTTGGATGTATATAATTAAAAAGAAAGATGAAAAAGATAGTATTTACACTTTTTATCATTTACGGTTTTGGCTTGAATGCCCAAAAGACAGACTATGACTGGAAGAAAATGGACCCTAAACAAAGAAAAGAGGTGATAAATAATCTTTCCCCGGAAGAAAGAAAAACGCTTCTTACCAAGTTCAGGAACAATATGGTGATGGAAAATCTGAACATAGATCCAGGCGATAAAACTGAATTTACGGAGATTTATAATGAATATCTGGATAGTCAGAAGCAGATAAAAGGTCAGTTTAATTCTAATTTTAATCCGGAAACGTTATCTGATGATGAAGCCAAGGCTAAACTTCAACAGAGCTTTGAAGTAGGGCAGAAGCTATTGGATAACAGAAAAAAATATGCTGATAAGATGCAGCAGGTAATACCTTGCCAGAAAGTTCTGAAGCTGTTTCAGTCGGAGGGGATGATGAGAGATAAAATGAACGAAAGAAAACCTCACGGAAACAATAACAATGCTTCAAAGCCTAAGCAAGACCCATAATAGTTTATTTTTTTAATGTTGGACGACTCTCACGAAATTTTTTTGTGAGAGTCGTTTAATTTTAAAGGAATTCATAGTTTTGCTGAAAAATTTGGAAATGAAGAAAATTATTTTGTTTTTGATGCTTTCGGTTTCTTTGGCGGCACAAAAAGTAGAATTTATAAAGCTAAACGGAAATATAAAGGATAAAAATTCACGAACAAAGTCTCTTACTTTTATTGATAATAGAACTGATAAAGCAATTGGCAGCATTGCAGATAAAAAAGAAACAGCAGAAATAAAATTTGAAAATGAAGATCTAAAGAATTACATTGAAAAATGGTTTTCAGATGATAATAAAAAGTTAGGGACCAACGATATTGTCATCATGTTGGAAGAATTAAAAGCTTATGATGAACAGGATGAAAATAAAGATTTTCCTTATGCTAAGGTTAAAATTAAAATTTCAGGCTTTTTAAAGAGAAATGAACGATATTATTTTATCAACCGTTTTGATAATGTTATAATATGTAATCCCAAAACTACCGCTCACCCACAAAATTTTCTGGTTCCCAGAATTTCAGAGGTGATTACAGAATTTATCAAATCCTGTTATTTTCTTAATGTTACAGGTTCCTATATTCCCGAAAGTGAAATCATTCATTATGACGAATATTTAGGTAAGACTTATCAGGCATTTCACAATCCTGAACTTAAAGACGGAGTTTATCTTAATTTTAAAAGTTTTCGTAATCAGGAACCGACTCCTGAATATTCTCCTGAAAAAAATAGAAAAGGAAAAGTTGTGAGATTGCTGCACAATGGTGCTCAAGCATCACTATCAGAAATGTATTGTTATGTAGAGACGGGTAAAGCTTATAAACTGACTCCTGTAGGATTTGATGAAATGAATAAAGATGAAAAAGGATTTTATATCCATTCATCAAGAGTAAATCTTTTTGTTGAAACTAAGACAGGCGGTATATTTATTGGCGCTATTGCAGGCGGTTTTGTTGGTGCTATGATAGGTGCAGCAATTGATTCTGCTTCTAGTTCAAATAGCGGAGCAATGCCCGGTATAGGTTATAAATCTACATTGGAAACAGATGTTTATATAGATTCTCTTACAGGAGGGTATATTTTTGAGAAATAAAATCAAAATTTTACGTTTATAACTTTTAAGAATTATTGATTGACTAAAGATAACCATGAAAAAAATTATTTTATTCTTATTGCTTTCGGCTTCGTTGGCTGCTCAAAAAGTAGAATTTATCTAATTAGACCAAAATATTAGAGATAAAAAAAGATTAATAAAATTAACCTTAATCGATAGCAGGAAAAATAAAGAAATCGGAACACTTTTAGAACTAAATAAAAAAGATAAAAGTCTTTATCTGATAAGTAACAGAGGATGATATCTTTTGCCGGCTCAGAATTCTTCGGTTTCCGTAAGTGTAGGAAGAGAAAAAAATGGTGGAGTGTATGGTGGTGTTGTAGGATTTTGGGACGTGGTATAAGACAGAATAAGAAAAGTTTCCGATTTATATAGATCCTTTGACGGGCGAATATGACTTTTCAGAAGAATAATATTTAAATAGATTAAAGAAAACAGAAATGAAAAAAATATTTTTCCTTTTATTGACTTCTAGCTTGGTTTTTGCTCAGAAAAAAGAAATAATTGACTTCAAATACAGGCTTAATGATCCTAAATCAATGGTGAAAAGTATTGAAGTAATTGATGCCAGAGAGGATAAAGATGTGGGGAAATTTACCCGAAAAGATAAAACTTACACATTTTATTTTCCTACAAACAATGCAGAATCGGATATCGAAAACTGGTTTGAAAAGGATAATAAAAAAAGAGGAAAAAGAGAACTTGTAATTGTTCTTGATAAAATAAAGGTGTATGAAAAAAAAGGATTAGACAGAACAGATCTTGCTAAAATTTTCATCAGTGCATCATCCTACGAAAATATAGGGGCAGAGTATTTTCTATTGCAGGTGATTGATGGCACAAAAATTATCAATACTTGGGAATATCAAAATATTGGTGATAAATTAGCTTCTTCATTAGGAATGAGTCTTAATAAATTTATCACGGAATCTTATACCTCAATACCTTCTAAAATCACGGTTCCGGAAGATCAGCTTAAAAACTATGATGAATATTTAGCACAGAATTTATCAGCGCTGAAAATTAATCATTTACAGGATGGTGTTTACAAAGATTATGTAAGCTTTTTTAATCAAAAACCATTAACGGGCTATGAATTGATCAAAGACAAAAATGATAAAGTAATTCGTGCGGAAGGAAAAAATGAAAAGCTGAGACCCGATCAGATTTTTATATATGTTGAAAACGGAATTGCTTATAAAAGTACTTTCGGAGGATTTTTTAAGGTTAATAAAGATAATGAAGGATTTTATATTATTTCAGGTTTAACATTATTGAATCAGGGTCCTAAAAATTATTATTTTCAATCGGGAGGCGGAGCAATTGCGGGAGGTTTAAATGCAATCGGAGGAGCAATTTTGAATAGAGAACAGCAGAAAATGCTTGAAAAAGAAGAAAAAGAAAAAGTATATATCAGTCCATTAACGGGTGAATATCTTTATCAGTATTAAATAAAAAAGAGAGACGAACTGTCTCTCTTTTGCTTTATTTTTTATCCATAGAATAAGAATAGGGAAAATCTTTTTCGTCGGTTCCTCGGTTCTTGTTGGGCTTATTTTCCATGTTAAATTGTAAAGTGGCACCTTTCATTAATTCTGAATGACTCAGCCAGTTTTTTGAATATTTTTTTCCATTAAATTTTAAAGAATTTACATAACGATTTTCGTCGCTGTTATTTTTAGCTTTAATTTCAACAGTTTTTCCGTTTTCTAAATGAATTTTAGCATTTTTAAACAATGGAGCACCCAAAACATACTGATCGGTCGCTGGAGTTACGGGATAAAAGCCAAGTGCTGAGAAAATATACCACGCTGAGGTTTGTCCGTTATCTTCATCACCGCAATATCCGTCAGGAGTTGGCTGATACAGTCGATTCATTGTTTCCCGAACCCAATATTGCGTTTTCCAGGGCTCTCCGGAGTAATTATACAAATAAATAATATGCTGTGCCGGCTGATTTCCATGGGCATATTGTCCCATATTCGCATTCACCATTTCCTGAATTTCATGAATCGTTGAACCATAATAAGAATCATCATAAATCGGAGGAAGTTCAAAAATCTGATCTAATTTTTTTGAAAACTCTTTTCTTCCACCCATCAGTTTTGCCAATCCGTTAATATCCTGAAAAACAGACCACGTATAATGCCAAGAATTCCCTTCCGTAAAAGCATCGCCCCATTTAAACGTATTAAAAGGAGCCTGAAAACTCCCGTCCTGATTTCTTCCGCGAGCCAATTTTGTCTCAGGATCAATTACTTTCTGAAAATTTTGGGAACGTCTGTAATATTCTCCCCACTCAGATTCGGGTTTGCCTAAGGCTTTTCCGAGTTGTGCGATCGCAAAATCATCATAGGCATACTCCAAAGTTCTTGCTGCATTTTCATTGATTTTTACGTCATAAGGAACATAGCCTAATGTTTTATAATACTCAATTCCCAATCTTCCTGTCGCTTGCGGACCTTCATTATTGGCTCCGTGAAGTAAAGCCTGATACAAAGTTTCAATATCATAACCTCGCAAACCTTTCAAATAAGCATCTGCAACCACCGAAGCCGAATTATTTCCAATCATGATATCTGAATAAGACGGACTTGACCATTCCGGAAGCCAGCCACCTTCTTTATAATCATTAATTAGCCCTTTCTGCATCTCAACATTAATGCTTGGATAAACCAAATTCAGGAAAGGGTAGAGCGCACGGAATGTGTCCCAAAAACCGGTTCCTGCAAAACGATAACCTGCCTCAGTTTTCCCGGAATATGGACTGTAATGAACAACTTCTCCCGCTTTATTGATTTCATACATTTTATGCGGAAAGCAAAGCATTCTGTAAAGACAAGAATAAAAAGTTCTCATCTGATCGATTGTTCCGCCAGCCACTTCAACTTTTTTCAGTTTCTCATTCCATGCCAGTTTTGCTTTTTTTAAGGTATTATCAAATGAATCGTTATTAAGTTCTCTTTGTAAATTTAATTCTGCCTGTCCTAAACTGATAAATGAAGAAGCAATTTTTAAGTTTACTTTTTCATCTTTTTTAGTCGAAAAACCAACCACGGCTCCGCAATGATCTCCAGTAATTTCCAACGCATCTTTTACAAAATCTTTATCCTTCCAGGTTGAGTATTTCGTGAAAGGTTTATCCGCATAAATCACAAAATAATTTTTAAAACCAACCAATTTCCCTTTTGAGTATTTTGTTGAATATCCCACAATTTTATTTTGAGACGGAATAATCGTAATACTTGAACCTTTATCAAAAGCATCCACAACAAACCAGGAATTTTCAGAATCAGGATACGTCAGGCGCAATTGTGCGGCTCTTTCTGTCGGCGTAACTTCTGCTGTGACGTTATGATCTGCCATATAAACACTGTAATAATAGGGTTTCGAAACCTCTGATTTATGAGAAAACCAGCTCGATCTTTCTTCTTCATTAAATCGCATTTTTCCAGTGATTGGCATAATAGAAAACATACCATAATCATTCATCCAGGGTGAAGGTTGATGAGTTTGTTTAATTCCACGGATTTTATCGGCATCGTAAGTGTACTGCCATCCGTTTCCGTTTTTCCCGGTTTGCGGTGTCCATAAATTCATTCCGTGAGGAACGGCAACGGCGGGATAGGTATTTCCATTGGATAAATCAGGTTTTGAAAGAGATCCGATGAGCGGATTTACAAATTCTTCCGGATTTTCGGGCGCTTTTTCAATCCATTGCGATTTCAGTTGAATGAATGGAATGATTAAAAGAAGTAAAAGAACTTTTTTCATTTTAAAAAATAAGATTGAGCTTTTGCAGATTTTGAATTGAAAAGATAAATATTTTTGTAAAAACAAGTGGGTATTTATCAAAATAATTTAAACTCTTATTAAAGGATGAAGCATATAATGATTTCTTGCCTGTACAACGGATAGTATTTCACCGGAATAATGACTAAGTTTGTATTTCTTGGCTTATAAATTGATAATCCACAACATTATTGAATTTAATTATTGATGAACAAAACGATTCTCATTTTAGTTTTCTTTTTAAGCAGTTTTTCTTTTTTTAACGCACAGGAGAAAAAAGATTCGCTGTATTATAAAATTGAAAAATTTTCAGATAAAAGAAAAGTTACCAAGTTTATTCATCGTTTTATATTTCGTAGAGAAGCAGATTCGGCTTCCGTTAAATCTACTACTGAAAAACTGCCACAGGAGACTTACGATGGAAAATACATCAGAAACATTAAAATAGAAACCATTGACCCGTTCGGATATGGTTCCAAAGATAAAAAAGAAAAATCCAGATGGTATGATTGGTTTACAAATCATCTTCATTCTAATACGAGAATTTCTACCGTTAATAATTATTTACTTTTCGAAAAAGGAGAAGAATATAATGCCCAGAAAATCTACGAATCTGAACGTTTGCTCCGAACAATGCCTTTCATCAACAGGGTCAACATCAGTATTTCCGACAGTACTTCGACCAAAGATTCTATTGATGTTATCGTAAAAGTTCTTGATTCCTGGAGTCTAAAACCAAGAGTTAGTTATTCGGGAAGTAAGATCGGATTGGGGGTTACCGAAGAAAATATGCTCGGATTTGGGCACGAATTGAATCTATTATACAGAAACGATTCTAAAGAAAAGCAGGATTATCTTTTAGGAAGTTATACGGCGTATAATCTTTTTGGTACTTATATCAATGCTCAGGTTTTGGGAGAACGGGATTTTTTTAAGAATGAAAGAATCAATTTCAATGTGAGGAGAGATTTTTTCTCACCATTAACGAAATGGGCGGGTGGTTTTTCTTTTGAATATTTTATGCGAAACGTTACGCTTCCCATAGAAAATGTGACGACTTTTCCTGAAGTTCAAATTAAAGTATATAGTCAGGATTTGTGGGGTGGTTATCAAATTCCTGTTTCATCAAATCCGGACGAGAAAATATCCAGTAATATCGCATTGATAGGAAGATTTCAAAATTATCAGTATAAAGACAGCCCAATAATTGATCAGTATCAATATTTTAGTTCATACAGCAGTTTTCTGATGTCTGCAGGATTTATACAGAGAAAATTTTCGGTTCAGAAAAATATTTTTCAATATGATCTGCCAGAAGATATTTCCTACGGTAATTCTGCGACTCTTACCGGTGGTTTTTTGTCACGAAGCAATAAAATGATCCCTTATGCTGGAATTTCTGCTTCGTATGGCGATTTTACTAATATTGGATATTTTAATGTAAAAGCTCAGTTCGGGAGGTTTTTTAATGAAGACAGACAAGACCGTGAGTCATTTCGTTTTGACGGAACATATTTTACCAATTTAATGGATTGGAAATTTGCTAAAGCAAGGCATTTCTTTTCTCCGACATTAGCATTGGGAAATCCGCAGCATAATTATTCTTATCGAGATAGGATTAACCTTTCTGCAGGAGACGAATTTCCTGTTTATAACGGAGATTATATAGGAACTAAAAAATTGGTTTTAAGATATCAGCTTCAGCTTTTTATTAATAAAACCTGGAAGAATTTTCATTTCAGTCCATACATAACGGCGGCGGCAGGATGGTTAAGCATGCCTGATGAAAAATTATTAAAAACAACGACCAATACAAAAATAGGAATCGGTGTTTTAATTAATAATCCGTACTTGGTTTTCAACAGAATTCAGGTTTCTTTTATGTATTATCCGCGTGTTCCGTTTGATAATAATTCGATTTTTGATTTCAACAGCAATCGAAATAATGTTTTGCCACTGAATGGCTTTGGAGCCGATATCCCACATTTTGTGAATTTCGGAAATTAATGAACGTAAATTAATACCAAAATCACAATTTAAAATTAATTTTTTGCTCTGTAAAATTAAGAATGAGGAATTCTCTCGCATTTTCTTATCTTTGCAAATTACATAGTTCTTAAATGAAAAACATACGAAATTTTTGCATAATCGCTCATATCGACCACGGTAAAAGTACTTTGGCGGATCGTCTTTTGGAGTATACCAACACGGTGACTCAAAGAGAATTACAATCTCAGACGCTCGATGATATGGATTTGGAGAAAGAACGTGGGATTACAATTAAATCTCACGCCATCCAGATGGATTATGAACTTAATGGAGAAAAGTATATTCTAAACCTAATTGATACACCGGGACACGTAGATTTCTCTTACGAAGTTTCCCGTTCTATTGCTGCCTGCGAAGGGGCGCTTCTGATTGTAGATGCTGCGCAAAGTATTCAGGCACAGACAATTAGTAATTTATATTTGGCATTAGAAAATGACTTGGAAATTATTCCGATTCTTAATAAAATAGATCTTCCATCTGCTAATCCTGAAGAAGTTACCGACGAAATCATGGGATTGATTGGCTGTAAATACGAAGATGTTTTAAGGGTTTCAGGAAAAACGGGAGAAGGTGTTCATGATTTGCTTGAGCAGATCGTGAAAAGGGTTCCTGCTCCGGTTGGTGATCCTAATGCACCACTTCAGGCATTGATTTTTGACTCTGTTTACAATCCGTTCAGAGGAATTGAAGCTTATTTCAAAATTGTTAATGGAAGTATTTCTAAAAACGAAAAAATCAAATTCTTCGCTACAGGAAAAGAATATGGTGCAGATGAGGTAGGAACTTTGAAACTAAAGCAGGTTCCGAAAAAAACAATTGAATGTGGTGACGTAGGGTATCTTATTTCCGGAATTAAAGATGCACGAGAAGTAAAAGTAGGTGATACAATTACTTCATTTGTAAATCCTGCAGCAGCTGCAATTGATGGATTTGAAGAAGTAAAACCAATGGTTTTTGCGGGTATTTATCCTATTGAATCTGAGGATTTTGAAGAGTTGAGATTTTCATTGGAAAAATTAAGACTGAATGATGCTTCTTTAGTTTTCGAACCTGAAAGTTCAGCGGCACTTGGTTTCGGTTTCCGTTGCGGATTCTTAGGAATGCTTCACATGGAAATCGTTCAGGAACGTCTTGAAAGAGAGTTTAATATGAACGTAATTACTACGGTTCCCAACGTTTCATATCACGGATATTCTAAAAAAGATCCTGAAACTACAATTTTAATCAACAACCCATCTGAAATGATTGATCCCAATCTTTTAGATCGAGTTGAAGAGCCATATATTAAAGCTTCTATCATTACAAAATCTGATTTTGTGGGTGCTGTAATGACGCTTTGTATCGAGAAAAGAGGTGAAATCGTCAATCAGTCTTACTTAACTGCAGATAGAGTAGAATTAACTTTTAATATGCCGTTGGCTGAGGTCGTTTTTGACTTTTACGACCGTCTGAAATCTATTTCTAAAGGATATGCATCTTTCGATTATTCACCGATCGGAATGCGTTCTTCTAAATTGGTTAAGATGGACATCCTGATTAACGGAGATATGGTAGATGCGTTATCTTCATTGATTCACGATTCAAATGCTTTTTACATTGGTAAAAAAATGTGTGAGAAACTTCGAGAACTAATCCCAAGACAGCAGTTTGATATTGCGGTTCAGGCAGCATTAGGAGCGAAAGTTATCGCAAGAGAAACGATTAAAGCACTAAGAAAAGACGTTACCGCAAAATGTTATGGAGGAGATATTTCCAGAAAAAGAAAGCTTCTTGAGAAACAGAAAGAAGGTAAGAAGAAAATGAAGCAGATTGGTAGAGTAGAAGTACCGCAATCGGCATTCATGGCTGTTTTAAAACTAAACGATTAATATAAAAAAAGACCGATAATTTTCTATCGGTCTTTTTTTTTCAAATATTTCTCTGTTTCTCTATGAGGTTTCTCTGAATAGCTAAGGCTCCCAGTCCCAGGACAACTTCTGCAATTGCTAAAATTCTCACTAAGTTGATTCCGCAAGCAAGGCAATCCGGTTCCGGGAAAGGTTTTTTCCCTACTACAATAATTAAAACTCCGCCAATAATAATGATGACTACGATAAAGGCTCTTAATAATGTTTTCATGATGGTATAAATTAGTTTATTGCCTACATTTTAGGTTTTCGGCGTTACCTTTTATTTATACCAAATTTCATTATAACTGTCAATAATCAGTACGTAAAATCACTATTTCGTAGCAGTATTTTCCCGATAAATTATTTTTTACGGGTATATTTAATTTCCATGGTTTTGAATTCTTTTCCGGTTTTAGAATCCGGACCGTACATTTCCATTCTCTGTGTATTGTCATCAATAAAAGTGAAAACTTCTCTGAAATTACAGTCTTTTCCCGGTCTTGAAGGATCGGTCATTTTTCCTTTAAATTCAATAGATTTTGTAGATGAATTCCAATCACCTTCTCCGTTCATTATTCCCGTTCCCATATTGTCGACCCATGTACTTACAAATTTTTTCTTGGAATTGTCGTAGCCAACAATACTCATTCCCTCAAAAGGCATTCCCATAAAATCTCCTTTATGTTCACTTACCTGATAGCGACCGTCCATGATCATTTTGTTAGTTGTTTCAGATGTACTCATCACAGGTTTTCCTCCATTTTCCATCCACATCGTATTTTCGCTTACCCACACGCCGTCAGCTTTTGCCAACATTTTCTGCATTTCTCCCGGAGTTGCATATTCCATCCAGGCTTTTGTAGCGGTTGCAGAATCTACGGGTTTCCACTCTTCAGATTTTTCAGTTTTTACATCCATTTTCACTTTATCACAAGCAATGAATAGAAAAGCAGTACAAACTGCAAAGAATAAATTTTTCATAATTGTTTAGTTTTAAGTTGATTATAAATTTAATGAAAATTACAAAACAAATTTTTTTATTTTACTATTGATTTTAATTATCTGAATTGTAATTTTGTGTATTCACAACGCAAATTAATCAAATGGAGTCTCCAAAAAAATTACAGGATATAAAAGTTGCTGTAGACGCAGTTATTTTCGGATATTTTGACAAAAAAGATCTTCAGCTTCTGTTGATTAAAAGAAAAATTGCACCTTTCAAAGGGGGGTGGGCGCTTCCCGGAGGTCTTGTTCTTGACGATGAAAATCTTGATGATGCAGTAAAAAGAGAACTTCACGAAGAAGCAGGTATAAAACCCGATTTTCTGGAGCAGCTTTATACTTTTGGCAATGTCGGTCGAGATCCCCGAAATCGTGTAGTTTCTGTTGCTTATTTGGGGCTTGTAAATCCGTCTTACCACGAATTGTTTGCTGATTCTGATGCAGACGATGCTCAGTGGTTCAGTGTCAATCAACTTCCGAAACTGGCTTTTGATCATCAGAGTATTATCGATATTGCGCTCAAAAGACTTCGTACAAAAATTCAGTATCAGCCGATCGGTTTTAATCTTTTGAATGATGAATTCGCTTTTTCTGATTTGGAAAATTTGTACAAAACCATTATTGGAAAAGAAATTGATCGTAGAAATTTCCGAAAAAAAATCATGAGCTACGGACTTTTGAATGAAACCAATAATCTTAAAAAAGAAGGCAGCGGAAGACCCGGAAAATTATTTACTTTCAATCAGGAGAAATATAAAGAATGGGAAGAACAAGGATTTTACTTTGAGATTAAATAGCTTCCTAAACATCAATTTCCAACAGGAAATGATTTCTTGATTTGTATTAAAGAAAAATTTATAGCTGAAAATCAATTGTTTAAATTTATTAGTGTAAAATTAACGCAAATAAATTTGGATCATAAAATCATATTTATTTACATTTGTGTAATAATAACGCAATCATGAAATATACTGCAGAGAATATCATTGAAAGATTTAACGAAAAAGAAAAGTTAGACTTTTTATTCTTTTGGGGGCACACAGCGAAAGATGAAATTACAAAATCATGTTTCAGTCAATGGTTTCCTTTTAAATTTAATGAAGATGGAATAAGTTATAAAACTGCGGAACATTATATGATGGCGGGAAAAGCAAAATTATTTCATGATCAGGAAGTTTTTAAAGAAATTTTAACAGCAGAAACTCCCAATCAGGCTAAAAGTCTAGGAAGAAAAGTTAAAAATTTTGATCCGAAAATTTGGGACGAGCACAAATATGAAATTGTAAGACAGGGAAATTTGTTGAAGTTTTCTCAGAATGAAAAGTTTAAAGAATTTTTGCTTTCAACAAATGATAAAATTCTGGTAGAGGCAAGTCCGTACGATACCATTTGGGGAATCGGAATGTTGGAAACAAATCCAAGAGCAGAAAATCCACACCAGTGGAATGGTGAAAATCTGTTGGGATTTGCTTTGATGGAGGTAAGAGATGAACTAAAAAGGTAAAAACACGATAACCAAACACAAAATACTATTATGGAAAAGACAGAATTACACCCACAAATCTTTTTGATCGAAAATTTCCTTACGGATGAAGAATGCGATCGTTACATTGGGCTCACGCAGGATAAAGTTTTTGAAGAAGCAAAAATTAATATGCACGGTCAGCAATTAATGAATAAAGGAGAAAGAAATAATGACAGATTGATGATTTTTAATGAAGATTTAGCCAAGGACCTTTTCGAAAAAGCAACTGGTTTTCTTCCTAAGAATCATGACGATTATGAGATTTTAGATTTTAATGAAATGTTAAGGATTTATAAATATTCTCCGGGACAAAGATTTAAAATGCACCGTGACGGAAGCTATATCAGAAATGAAAATGAAAAAAGTTTTTACACTTTTATGATCTATCTGAATGATGATTTTGAAGGTGGAGAAACAGAATTCGAAAATTTATTTACGGTGGCTCCAAAGAAGGGATCTGCATTGGTTTTTCATCATCCTTTAAGACACGAAGGAAAAACTTTAATCAGTGGTTTGAAGTATGTTTTAAGAACAGATGTAATGTATTCTAAATGATAATTTTAAAAAGTAAGGCAAAACTATGCAGTTTTAAATTAGCGTAAAATTAACACAAAAAAGTTATGGGAGGTACAAGATATGACATGGACGCTCGTTTCGACAGAGCAAGAAAAGAAGGATATGCATCAAAATCTGCAGGAGAAATTTTCACGCAGAATGCAAAAAGAAAAGCGCATGAATCTATGAATCCATACAGGATTTCTTTCAGAGAGTCAAGAGATTCTGAAGTTCACCCCAACTCAGTTCCTATTATTTTAGGGTTGGATGTAACGGGAAGTATGGGACATATACCTTATGATCTGATTAAAGATGGTTTGCCAAAATTAATGGGCGGAATTATTCAGGGAGGTGTTCCCGATCCGGCACTTTTATTCCTGGGAATTGGTGATCACGAATGTGATGGTTATCCTTTGCAGGTCGGTCAGTTTGAATCCGGAGATGAAGAACTGGATATGTGGCTTACCCGAACGTATATTGAATCAGGCGGTGGCAGAAATGCCGGTGAAAGTTATTTATTAGCATGGTATTTTGCGGCTTTTCATACCAGAACCGATGCTTTCGAAAAGAGAAATCAAAAAGGGTTGTTGTTTACAGTCGGTGACGAACCTTGCCTGAAAACGCTTCCGGCTTCTGCGATCAGAGAAATTATGGGAACTGGTCAACAGACGTTTAAGCATACGGAATTATTGCAGGAAGCCAGAAAACGATATGATGTGTATCACATCAGTGTTCTACATTCTGAGCAGGCAGTGAGAGCAGACAGAGGATGGAGAGATTTATTAGGGCAGAATTGCTTATCAATATCAGATTATCGTGATGTTCCGAATGTGATTAAGGAAGTGGTTTGCAGAACATTCAGAAATAAATTTCCGAGACCAACTGATCTTTCAGAGTTAGATTATATTAAAAAATAGTAAGATGAAAACAGCACAAATAGTTATAGGCTTAGGATTTGGTGACGAAGGAAAAGGCATCACTACAGATTTTCTGGCTCAGCAACATCCTGAGTCTGTAGTTATTCGGTTTTCTGGAGGTCAGCAGGCGGCGCATACCGTTATGATTGATGATAAAAAGCATATTCATTCCAGCTTTTCGAGTGGTGCGCTGCGTGGTCTGCCTTCGTATTTTACGGAACATTGCACGATTCACCCAACCTATTTATTGAATGAAAGGGAAGAATTAATCCATAAAAATGGAAATGTAGAATTGTGTATTCATCCGTTGGCAAAAGTAACTACCCCTTTTGATGTTTTATACAACAGGAAAAATGTCAAAAATTTAGAACACGGGACCTGCGGAAAAGGAGTCGGAGCCACGATGAAGAGAAATGAAAGTCCGTTTAAATTATTTGCTGTTGATTTAATTGCTCCCAGAGCGATGCTGATTGAAAAATTAAAAGGAATCGCCAACTATTACGGTTTTGAAGAAGGAGAAGAAATTGCAAATGCATTGCAGGATTTTTTAGAAGCGATTAATGAAATTGACTGGAAAATAGAGGGTTATGAGTATTTAAAAACGTTTAATCATCTTATTTTTGAAGGAAGCCAGGGAATTTTATTAGACATGGATCACGGCATATTTCCGAATGTGACTTTTGCGAATACCACTTCAAAAAACGCATATGAAATCTGTAAATTATTACAAATTGAAGATATTGAAATGTTTTATGTGACAAGAAGTTATTCAACCCGTCACGGAAGCGGGTGGATGAGCAATGAAAAATCACTGCCATTGAAAAATAATGACGAGGAAACCTGTACTTTTAATGAATATCAAAAAGGATTACGTTTTGGAGATATAGATTATGACTTGTTGAACTATGCTTTGAAATTGGATGAAGCGTACGTGGTTGCTCAAAAGAAAAATCTGGTGGTTACTTGTTTAGATCAGTTGGAAGAAAAATTTAAAATAGAAAATATTAAGGTAAATTTTGATGCTGTTTTTGGTTTTTATTCTCCTTATTCAAAGGATTTTAAGATAATTGATTAGAATATTATCGAATATAATAGTTAATTGAAAATATTTCAGATTTTGTACAAGAACGATATCAATTTGTTTTGAATGATGATTTGGATAATCTGATAATTCCAGAAGAAAAATCATTGCTGTTTGATGATGAAAACTTAAACAGAAAATTAAGGTTAAAATAAAACGAATACGATGAAAATTGAATTAATAAAAGGGGATATCACCAAAATAAAAGCATGCGCCATCGTGAATGCCGCCAATTCTTCCTTATTGGGTGGAGGTGGTGTTGATGGAGCGATTCATCGTGCAGGTGGGAAGCAGATTCTTAATGAATGCATTGAAATCAGAAACAGACAAGGAAAATGTAAAACTGGTGAAGCTGTTGTGACTACAGCGGGAAATCTTCCTTCGAAATATGTCATTCATACGGTTGGTCCGGTTTGGAATGATAATGAAGAAAAAAGTTCCGAATTATTGAGGAATTGTTATCAGAATTCATTGAAATTAGCGGAAAGCCTAAATATTAAAACAATTGCTTTTCCTAATATTAGCACAGGAGTTTACAGATTTCCGAAAGAACTGGCGGGAAAAATTGCTGTGAATGAAGTGAAAAATTTCACATCAAATATCATAGAGAAAATTATTTTCGTCTGTTTTGATGATGAAAATGAAGAGATTTACAAAAAATTATTAAAAGAATAAATTACTATTTATTTGGTTGTGAACGGAAATAGGCATGATAATTTTAAAATAAGATCTTTGCGGATTTTACGTTAAATTAATTATAAAAAACAAATGAAAAAACTAACCATATTAACAGGCGCAGGAATCAGTGCTGAAAGCGGAATAAAAACCTTCAGAGACGGAGATGGTCTTTGGGAAAATCATAGCATCACGGATGTTGCAAGTCCGGAAGGATGGCGAAAAGACAGAGCTTTGGTGTTGGAATTTTACAATGAGAGACGTCGCCAACTTCATGAAGTTGAGCCCAATGATGCACACAGATTATTGGCGGAATTAGAAAAACATTTCGAAGTTCAGATTATCACCCAAAATATTGATGATCTGCACGAAAGAGCAGGTTCTACGAATATCATCCACATTCACGGAGAATTGTTCAAATCATGTTCTTGCAATAATAAAAATCTGACTTACCAACAAAAAGGCGATATCAATATCGGAGATAAAGCAGAAGATGGTGCTCAGTTACGACCGTTCATTGTTTGGTTCGGAGAAGACGTTCCGTTGATGAAAGAAGCTTCAGAAAAAACAAAAGAAGCAGATGTTTTCTTAGTCATTGGAACTTCTCTGCAGGTGTATCCCGCCGCAGGATTGCTTCACGATATCAAAGATAATTGTCTTTTAATTGTCATCAATCCTAATGAAACAGGTTTCGGATACGGACAAAGAGCTGTCGTGATGAAAGAAACGGCAACTCAGGGAATGAAGTTATTATTCGATAAATTAGTAAATCTTGCCTAATGGAAAATGTTGTAAAAGCAGGAATTTTTGGTGTTTGTATCGGTGATGCGTTGGGCGTTCCGGTGGAGTTTCGAACCAGAGACGAATTGAAACGTTCGCCAGTTACAAAAATGAGAGCTTTAGGAACGCATCGCCAACCTGTTGGAACATGGAGTGATGATAGTTCTTTAGCATTAAGCCTTGCAGAAAGTCTTTGCAATGGATATAATTTAGAAGATATGGCAACGAAATTTTTGCAATGGTATAATGAAGAAATCTGGACACCACACGGAAGAGTTTTCGATATTGGGATTGCTACTTCACAAGCCATTCGCAGAATCAGCAAAGGAACTTCTCCAACTTTATGTGGTGGAACAAGTGAATTTGATAATGGTAATGGTTCTTTAATGAGAATTTTACCTTTGCTATTTTACATTAAAGATTTTCCGATTGAACAGCGTTTTGATAAGGTAAAAGATGTTTCAAGTATCACACATGGTCATATTCGTTCTGTTTTGGCTTGTTTTATTTATTTGGAATTTGCTTTGGAAATTCTCAAAGGAAAAGATAAATGGGAAGCTTATAAAACAATGCAAAATGCTGTTCGGGAATTTTTAAATCATAATTCAATCTGTTCTCAGGAGGAAATGGATAAATTCCACCGAATTTTAGAATTAAAAGTTGGTGAATATGATTTGGCTCTGTTGCATGCTTTACAAGAAGAGGAAATAAGTTCTTCAGGGTATGTTCTTTCAAGTTTAGAAGCCTCATTATGGTGTTTTCTAAATACGGAAAGTTATTCTGAAGCGGTATTGAAAGCGGTCAATTTAGGAGAAGATACAGACACAACAGGAGCAATTACTGGCGGAATTGCCGGAATTTATTATGGTTTTGAAAATATTCCTGAAGAATGGGTTGATGTTTTGGTTAGGAAAGATGATATTGAAAAGTTATGCAGTAAATTAGAAACTCAATTATTAAAATGAAACACAAACTATGAATGAACAAAAAAATAAAAAAACAAGCAAATTTCTGAGCTACGTTCTCAGACATCATCCCGAACTCATCGGTTTAAATTTAGATGAAAATGGATGGGCAGAGGTGGATGAATTAATCATAAAATCAAAAAGAGATTCTTATCAGGAACTTACTTTTGAAGAACTTGATGAAATTGTTGAAACCAATGATAAAAAACGTTTTATTTTTAATGAAGATAAAACCAGAATCAGAGCCAATCAAGGGCATTCGATTGATATTAATTTGGCTTTAAAACCACAACAGCCACCTGAATTTTTATATCACGGAACGGCTCAGAGTAATATAGATTCCATTTTAGAAAAAGGTATTGAAAAAAGAAACCGACAGCACGTGCATCTAAGTCAGGATAAAGAGACCGCAACCAAAGTTGGGATGCGCCACGGAAAACCCGTTATCTTGACAATAAAAACAATGGAAATGTTTGAAGAAGGAATCGAATTTTATCTTTCCGACAACAATGTATGGCTGACGGATTTTGTGGATACTAAATATATTTCGAAATGAAAAAGGAATCAAATTTTTTCTACAAGTACTATACTATAAATCAAAATTTTTTAAGTTCAATAGTTAATAATGAACTTTATTTTTCGGATCCTAGAAATTTCAATGATCCTTTTGATTCATTTCCTAGAATTAACTTGATAGATGACTATGAGAAGCTAAGAACTTTTTATCTTTTTATGTCTGAAAAAATTAATCTAAAACAAAAAGAAATTGAAGAATTTAAAAACTTTGAAGATAAACAAAGAGAAATTTTTACATTTTATAATAATATAAATATTTTTGAACAGGCATGTGAAATAAATATGCCTCATATTCAAAGTAAAATGTATTTAGATTTTATTTTTTTATCTATTGATATTGATAAATATGGAGTTGTTTGTGGTTCTGAATCATCAACTTGCCCAGTTATGTGGGGGCATTATGGAAATAATCATAAAGGGATTTGTTTAAAGATTCAGTTTATGGATGATGAAAAAAATAGTATATGTTTAAACAATGAAGAAAATGTTGAAATAATTAATGTAGATTATTCCGATAATCCGTTAAAGATTTTCGATTATGATAAAATAGAACTAGATAATTTAATAACAAAAATATTTCAATCAAAATCTCAAAAATTGGATTATGAAAAAGAGGTAAGGTTAATTAAAAAGAAACAAGGATTGATTAAGATAAAAAAAGAATTTATCACTGAGATTGTTTTTGGATGTAGATCTTCACCAAAAGATAGATATACAATATGTAAACTATTTGCTTCCCTTGGGTATAATTTAAAGGATATAAATATTGCAAAAATGCAACCAGATAACTATGAGATGAAGATACAAGGTATGCAATTATTAGATATAGCAGGAAGTGGAACTTTTATAGAGGAACTAAATATAGAACCCCCTTTCTTAAAATAAAAGAATATTAGTAATAAAAAGACATTGTTTTTGCTGATTGAAACGCCTTTGCGAACGAAAAATATGCAGAATAATTTTAAATAAAACCTTTGCGACCTTTGCGTTAAAAACAATCAGTTTCGTAATTTTAAAGCTCGAAATATCACTTCAATGAAACTGAAATATCTCTTGTTTTTCCTTGGCTCATCTTTATTTTTTGCTCAAAATACTTTTCAGACACCTTTTGAAAAAGAAAATGGAAATCAGACCGTTACCTATGATGAAATGAATTCCTTTTATCAAAACCTGACTAAAAATTTCAATACGATTCAATATCTGAAAAAAGGTGAAGACGATAACGGAAAACCAATTTATATGGTCGTTTACAATCCTTTTCCTGAAAAAGATTTGAGTCAATTAAGAAAAGACAAAGCAATTCTATTTGTCAATAATGGAATTCATCCCGGCGAACCGGACGGAATTGATGCCACTATGATGTTAATGAGGGATTTAGCGACTAAGAAGATCAAAACACCTCAAAATTTTGTGATTGTAGCGATTTCTGCTTACAACGTGAGTGGAATGCTGAATCGTGGTTCATTTTCCAGAGCTAATCAAAATGGCCCGGAAGAATATGGTTTTAGAGGAAATGCCCGAAATTATGATTTAAACAGAGATTTCATTAAAGCAGATACAAAAAATGCGAGAAGCTTTCAGGAGATTTATCAATGGCTGAAACCCGATGTTTTTATTGATAATCATGTAAGCAATGGTGCAGATTATCAGTACACTTTCACCTATATTTCTACTTTCAAAGAACGGTTGGGAAATGTTTTAGGTGAATATTTTTACAATGATTTTCAGGCTAAAAATCTTGAAGATTTAAAGAAAATAGGTTACGAAAGCACGCCTTATGTGAATATTCATGGTGATGTTCCGGAGGTTGGTTTTGCTTCGTTCGAAGATTCACCCAGGTATTCTACAGGATATGCTTCCCTGTTTAATACGATGGCAACAATGCCTGAAACCCATATGCTGAAACCTTATCATAAAAGAGTGGATGCAACGTACCAATATATGCTTGTCAATCTTCAGAATTTAGATAAGGAATATAAAAAAATAAAACAGCTTAGAATTGAAAACCTAAAACAATATCAAGCAGGAAAACAATACGGAATTCGCTGGAAAATCGATTCTACAAAATATTCTACCATGGATTTTAAAGGGTATGAAGGAAAATATAAGCCCAGTGAAATTTCAGGAAAACCGAGATTGTTTTATGACAGAAATAAGCCTTTCACAAAGAATATAAAACTTTTTACAACGGCAGTTCCGACGACTTATATAAAGATTCCGAAATATTATCTAATTCCGCAGTCGCAATATCGTGTGATTGAAGAATTTAAAAGAAACCAGATTCAGATGAAACCAATTCAAAAAGATAGCATGATTGCGGTAGAATCTTATAAAATTAATGATTTTAAAACCGTTAAAAATCCTTACGAAGGTCATTATCTGCATTTTGAAACAACGGTCGATAAGTCGAATAAAAATTTAACGTTTTCTGCAGGAGATTATATTGTTTCAACCGATCAGGAAGGGGTAAAGTATATTATTGAAACATTGGAACCCGAAGCTTTAGACTCATTTTTCAACTGGAATTTCTTTGATGGAATTTTAGCGCAGAAAGAATATTATTCAGCTTATATTTTTGAAGATACTGCGGCAGAATTATTAAGGAAAGATAAAAGTTTAAAGCAAAACTTCGAAGCTAAAAAAACTTCTGATACAAAGTTCGCAGACGATGGAACGGCTCAGTTGGATTGGGTTTACAGAAACTCGCCTTATTTTGAAGAAAAAACTTTCAGGCAATATCCTATTTATAGAATTCCATAAAAATTAATATTGATTTCTGATTTTTAGTGTTGAAAAATAATTTTATGTTTGATTTTCATTAACTTAGTGTTCACCAAAACATTAAATATGAAACAAATTTATAAACTAATAATCCTTTTTGGGTTGTTCCCGGCAGCATTTTCAGCGCAGTATTTTCAAGGTTTTGATTCGGCTGCGATGCCTTCAGACTGGACGATCATTAACGGAGGAGATCCGGAAACCTGGCGGACATGGGATGCTTACGATACTACTTTTAATGATCCACATTCAGGATCACATTTTTTAGGTTTACAATATAGAAATGCGGCAGATGATTATATGATAAGTCCTGGAATTACTGTCATTGCAGGTATTTCTGATCAACTTACTTTTTGGGCGAAAAACAGAGGGGCAGGTCTTAAAGAAGAAATTGATGTGAAAGTTTCTACTACAAAGCCAACAGCAGAAGGTTTGAACAAGACGATTGTAAAATCTTTAAAACCATCAACTTCGTGGATGCAGTATTCGTATGACCTCTCGGCTTATACAGGACAGACCATTTACATTGGTTTTTATTCGGCAACCAAAGATATGTGGTTTGTTGGAATTGATGATTTTAAGGTTTCTGAGAATATTTCTAAAATATCCAATCCCAATTTTACAAGCGTCTCTATTTACCCAAATCCCATAAAAGATGTTCTGAATATAGAGAATAAAACCAAAATGACCGAAATTAATATTTATGATCTTTTAGGAAGGTTGCATCAACAGGAAAAAGTTAATACTGAAAATGTCAGCATTCGTGCAAAAAATCTTCCTCCCGGAAATTATATTTTGAAAATTAAGGAAAGAGCTGTAGAAAAGACTTATAAAATCATTAAAGAATAATTTTTAGCATGAGAATAACGAGAAGGATGTTTTAACAGAAGCATCCTTTTTTATTTTAATTAATTAACGTATTATATTGAATGTGATTGATTTATGGTCTTAAATTTCCGTGTTTTTCACAATCATTTTTGTTGTTTTCCCTGACTGTTTTAAATTTTTATCATACGAAATTTGCTGTATCAAAACTAATAAAAATCACAGTTATGGCAACTAAAAAACAGTTTTTCGTTTCATTGGAAGGTGTAGACCTTACAGATGAGCAGTTAAAAAACATCGACAGAGGAATTCAGAATGTTGTACTTTCCGAGCTTTCAAAAGTAGACAATACGCAGGCTTTCGGAGCACACAGAAATTTTAAAGAACTGATAAGACCTCTGAGGGTAAAAGACTGGTTTCCTTGGGGAATCATTATTTTCAAACCCGGAATTGATTTGAACAAGCAGATCGCAGACATCCAGGTTCAGATAAAAGGATATGGAGGCTAGTTTCAATTCTTCAAAAAAATTGTGTCCCAGTTACGTAGGAAAAGTTGGGGCACAGCTTTTTGGGGTGGTGAACAAAGAAGGGAAGGTTCAGTTTATAACGCCGCTCACCGTCACAGAAGATTTTATTCAACGAAATGATAATCTTGAGCAGAGATTCCGTTTTACGGGCAAATGCGTAGAAAAAGGCTGTGCGCAGTGGAATAATGAAGAATCGAAATGTTCTTTATCCAAAAAAGTTCAAAATTTAGAGGTAAATAAAAGTTTGGAATTATCTTTTTGCCCGATTCGTTCCCAGTGCCGTTGGTTTTCTCAGGATGGAAATGAAGCATGTTTTTCCTGTAATGAGATTACGAGGAATATGGAAGAATTACTTTTGAATGTTCAATATTAATTGTTCGAAATATGTAGTTAAATAAAAAAAGACGTTTCACACAGAAACGCCTTTTTATTTTATCTTGGCAAACCTCTCTTTAAAGCAATTTCTGCCCGTTTAATGGCTACTTTTTCTTTCCAGTCCATATATTTCTTTTTGAAATTCTTCTTCATAACATCATCAAACTTACGCTGAACCGTAAGATTCCATAAAGATTGGGCTTTTACGCTCCAGGATTTGTCCCAGGCTCTTAAAGAAAGGGAGAAACTTCCATCCAGATATTTCATCCAGTGCCACCAGCCTGTCGGCATAAATAGAGTGTCACCATGTTCCAGATAGCAATCAATACCTTCCACTCCGTTGAGCGCAGGAAATTTTTCGAAATCAGGATTTTCGATATCGTAATCTTCTAATGCATAGGTAGCATAAGGCAGTTGATAGAGTCTTTCCTTCCATTTATTTTCGAATAAGATTACATGTTTTCTGCCATTAAAATGGGTGTGAAATATATGTGCTAAATCGATGTCATAATGAAGAAAAGTAACTGAACTTTGTCCTCCAAAAAACATTCCTGGATATTTATCCAAAAAACCACCCATCAGCTCTCTTGGAGGAATATATTCTTCAAGTAGTCTGGGAGCGTGTTTTATAGGATCAAAAAAGAAAATACGAAGATCTGTAGGCTCTCTTTGGATGAGATCTATGTAATCTGCAAATTTCATTTTGGTAGTCGGTGTGTTGATAGGAGCGGCAGGATCTGCTTTTTTGGAATCATAAAGAGGGACTTCTACATCACCAACAACTTCCTTCACATAATCCATCGTCCACTTTTGATAGGCGGGCCATTTTTTTGCCATATTTTTTATGACAACGGGCCTTCTGGGCTTTAGATATTTTTTGATAAATTCTTCCTGAGTAATATCATCTACAATATCTATAGGCTTTAAAATAATTCCCATTTTAATAAAAGTTTATGTTACAAAATTATTAAATAATTGTGGATGTTGTTGATATTAAATTTTTTTTTAATCTATGATTCAAATCATTTTTGACTATTTGTTCTAAAATAGGAATGTTAAAATAATTATCAGGAGCTTTCTAAGCTGTTTTTAAGTGAGTATAACTTTTATTAAAAGAATAGTAAGATTTAAAAATATCATAGTTAAATAAGAAAAGTTCTTTTAAGTACTTATCTACTTACATAAAATTTACGGGGAAAAGTAGATGAAAATTGTAATAATATTATTATAGCCTTGTAATAATGTTATTACAAAGATCAATTGAAATATTAAAGTGAAAATTTTATTTTTAAATCATTAAACTCATTATAAAATAAAACACATGAAAAATTACAAATTAATGATAGTTTCGCTATTATTCGGATCTTTAGTACAGGCTCAGGTAGGAGTAGGTACAGCTACACCTTCTGCAGGATTGGATGTGGTATCTAAAGGAAATACCAATGCTACGAAGGCTTTAGAAATTAACAATTCTGATAACACAGAAATGGTAACTGTTTTAAATAACGGAAATGTGGGAATAGGTAATACGGCACCTACCAGAAAATTAGATATCAACAACGGAACTACACCCGGAGCAATAAAAATTGTAGATGGCACACAGGGAGATGGTAAAGTGTTGACATCGGATGCTAATGGAGTGGCAACATGGTCGGCTACACCTGCAACTGCACTTTATTTTATATCAACCCCAGTTGTGTTTGCAACGGATTTTTCTGGGACAGTTAATCCTGTTTCAGGAGCTCCAGCTATTAATGGCACATATGACCGTTTTTTGGTGAATGCAAGTGCCGGGGTGCGAAGCTTCGGTCCTCCAACTACTTATACATTCGGATCGGGGGGACTGTCTTATACAATACCTCAAAATGGGTTGTACAGGATAACATTATATTCAGACACTGGTTATGTGGGTGCTAGAATAGGTATGGCTGCTTATAGGGGAGGAAATA
>Ga0308171_1000470_pt1 | contig 86515 bp, 75 predicted proteins | sample PhyGR1_FD_202135 | JGI IMG/M metagenome (GOLD analysis project Ga0308171, IMG submission 202135) | Phyllosphere microbial communities from UC Gill Tract Community Farm, Albany, California, United States - DLSLSG.R1 | ecosystem: Host-associated > Plants > Phyllosphere > Unclassified | place: USA...
ACAGGTCGACCAGCAGGTTGATGAGCGCGTACGCGATCGCGATGAAGATGATGAAGCCCTGCAGCACGGGGAAGTCGCGCGTGAAGATCGCCCGCGCGAGGAACTGCCCGATGCCCGGGAAGGCGAACACCGTCTCGGTGAGCACCGCCCCCGAGATGAGCAGACCCGCCTGCAGGCCCACCGTCGTGATGACGGGGAGCATCGCGTTGCGCAGGATGAAGCGGTTGCGCAGCGTCCCGGTGCCGATGCCCTTGGCCCGGCCCGTGCGGACGTAGTCGGCGTTCTGCACCTCGAGGACGGAGGCGCGGGTGATGCGCACGATGATCGCGAGCGGGATGGTGCCGAGCGCGATCGCCGGGAGGATCAGGTGCAGGATGGCATCCCACGAGGCGTCGAACTCGCCTGTGATCAGACCGTCGAAGACGTACAGATTCGTGTAGTGCGTCGCGTCGATGCGCGGGTTCTGACGGCCGTCCGAGGGCAGCCAGCCGAGCTGGACGGCGAAGACGTACTTGAGGATGAACGCGAGGAAGAACACCGGGATCGTGATGCCGATGAGGCTCAACACGACCGCGGTGTGATCCCAGATCTTGCCGTGGCGGCGTGCGGCCCAGTACCCGAGCGGGATGCCGATCCCCACCGCCACGATGAGCGCGGCGACCGAGAGCTCGAGGGTCGCGGGGAAGCGGCGGACGAACTCCTCCAGCACGGGCCGCCCCGTCTGGATCGAGGAGCCGAAGTCGCCGGTGGCGAGGCGCCCGAGCCAGGTGAAGTACTGCACGTACAGCGGCTCGTTGAAGCCGTAGAGCTCGTTGATGCGCTCGACGGCCGCGGGAGTCGCACGCTCACCGAGCAGGGCGACGGCGGGACCGCCCGGGAGCGCGCGCACCCAGGCGAAGAGAAGGATCGAGAGGCCGAACAGGGTCGGGATGAGCAGGAGCAGACGTCTGCCGATGGTGCGGAGCACGGATTCTCACAGGGTGTCGGGAGCCGGGGGGACGCGGGATGCCGCCGGCCCGACCGTCCGAGAGGGCGGCAGGCCTGCGGCATCCGTGTGCCGTGGGCCCCTCACCTCGACGGCGAGGGAGCCCACAGCATCCGGATCACTCGGAGAGCTGGATCTCGTTGTAGACCTCGTCCTGCACAGGGCTGGCGGGGTACGAGGTCACCCGCTTCGCGAAGGCGAGCGTCGGCACGGGGTTGGCGAGCGGGATGCCGGGCAGGAACGTCGCGATCTGCTCGTTCACCGCCTGGTAGGCCGGGTCCTGCTCGGCCTCGGTCGCGATGCCGCGAGCCGAGGTCAGGGCCGAGAAGAGCTCGGCGTTGTCGAAGCCCCACTCGTTGGATGTGGCGCCGAAGAACGTGCCCACGAAGTTGTCGGGGTCGTTGTAGTCGCCGGTCCAGCCGAGGAGATGGATGCCGTGGTCGCTGCCGCCCTGGATGAGGTCGAGGTACTCGCCCCACTCGTTCGACACCGGGTTGAGCACGATGCCCACCGCCTGCAACTGCGACTGCAGGTTGGTGAAGATCTGCTCGGGGTTCGGCATGTACGGGCGCGAGATGTTGACCGGGTAGTTGAAGGTCAGGGTCAGCGGGTTGGCGTCGGTGAACCCGGCCTCGGCGAGCAGCGATTTGGCGGCCGCCTGGTCGAAGTCGTACGTCGTCACGCCGGAGTTGAAGCCGATCACGCTGTCGGGCATGAACTGGGATGCCACGGTCGTGCCCTCGGGCAGGACCTGGGTGACGAGCTGCTGCTTGTCGATGGCGTGGGCGATCGCCTGGCGCACGCGGATGTCGCTGAGCGCGGGGTTCGCCTGGTTCATGCCCAGGTAGAGGATGTTGAACGGGTCGCGGTTCGTGAGCATGTAGCCCGCGCTCTCGAGGGCACCCAGGTCAGCGGGGGCGACGAGGTCGTACCCGTCGATGGAGCCGGACTCGAGGGCCTGACGGCGAGCGGTGGTGTCGCCGATCACGCGGAAGATGACCTGCTGGACCTGGCCCTGCTCACCCCAATAGCCGTCGTAGGCGCTGACGGTCGCCTCGGCTCCGGGCTCCCAGGAGTCGAATTTGAAGGGACCGGTGCCGGTGGGGTGCGCCTGGGCGTACTCACTGAGGGTGGGGGCCTCGGACGTGCCGCCGACCTCGTCCGCCTTGTACTCCTCGAGCGCCGCAGGGCTCTGGATCGCGAAGGCGGGAAGCGAGAGCGCGGGGATGAAGCCGGCGAACGGCTCCGTGAGCGTGATGGTCACCTCGGTCGGGCTCGCCGCCTCGCAGCCGCCGTAGATCGAGGTGCCGGTGTCGGCGTAACCCCGCATGATCTTGCCCCAGTAGTAGGACAGGCTCTCGGACTGCGCGATGCCGGTGAAGTTGTTCTGCCGGTCGAAGTTGAAGCACACCGCGTCGGCGTTGAACTCGGTGTCGTCGTGGAATTTCACGCCCTCTTTGAGCTGGAACGTGTACGACAGGCCGTCGTCGGACTGCGTCCAGCTCTCGGCGAGCATGGGGGCGGGATCGGCCGTCCCGGACTCGACGCCGACGAGCCCCTCGAAGATCTGCCGTGAGATGCGGAACGACTCGCCGTCGCTCGCGAAGGCGGGGTCCAGGCTCGACGGATCGCCCGAGGCGCCGAAGACGAAGGTCGAGTCGACGTCACCACCGGCGTCACCGCCGCCGTTGTCATCGCGCTGGCTCGTGCAGCCCGCGAGGGCGAGCGCACCGATGGCGATGGTGGCGCCGGCCGCGAGCACGCGGGTACGGAGATTTCCTTGCATTTTTCGTTGTGCCTTCCGGGGGGAGGAAAGGAGGAGCCCGACTGCGCTGTCACCTCGTCGTGCCGCGCTCCGCTTGCTGTTCCCCCGACCGTACAGGTCGAGGCGGCCGCTGCCCATTGCCCCTGTGTATCGATCGTGTTTCGGGTCGGAGGGCAGGATGCCACGACGACACGGGTCGAAACACCCACTTCGCGCAGGTCGGCGACGCGCCGCGCAGCGATTTGCCCAGCATCGCGTGCCCGCCCCGGCGCGGCGCGGCGCCATCCGGCGGGCATGGGGACCAGGGCCTAGCGTGGGAGCCATGGCTCGAATGCGCATCGAACCCGACGACGCCCCCACGGCTCGGCTCTCGGACGGCTCCCTCGCCCGGGTGTCGCCGTCGGGCTTCGTGTCCGGCTGGGAGCTGGTCGTCGACGGTACGCCCCAGTCGCACGTCGACCTCGACGACCCGACGCACCTGCACTTCGAGTACATCGCCCGCATGGGGGCCGTCATCGACCGACTCCGGATGCCGGGACAGCCGCTGACCGCGGTGCACCTGGGCGCGGGGGCTCTCACCCTCCCCCGCTACGTCGAGGCCACCCGGCCGGGCTCGCGGCAGCAGGTCATCGAGTTGGAGCCGAAGCTGTGGGATCTCGTGCGCGAGAACCTTCCCCTCCCCCGGGGTGCCGCGGTGCGTGTGCGCATCGGCGACGCCCGCGCGGGCCTCTCGCGGTTGCCCGCCGGGCTCACCGGGGCCGTCGACCTCCTCGTCAGCGACGTGTACTCGGGCGCGCAGACCCCCGCGCACCTGACGACCGTGGAGTTCTACCGCGAGGCAGCCCGCCTCCTCGCACCCGACGGGGTGCTCCTCGTCAACGTCTCCGACGGCCCCGGCCTCGCGTTCGCGCGGCGTCAGGTCGCGACGGTGCGCGACGTGCTGCCGGAAGTCATCCTCCTGGCCGAAGTACAGGTCTTGAAGGGGCGTCGCTTCGGCAATCTCGTCATCGCCGCGTCCGCTGCTCCCCTTCCCGTCGAGTGGTTGCCGCGGCTCATGGCGGCCGGTCCCCACCCCGCGAAGGTCTCGCAGGGAGCCGAGATCGAGGAGTTCGTCCGCGGCGCGCGTCCGTCGACGGATGCCGATGCGACACCGTCGCCCAAGCCCTCGGCATCCCTCTTCGAACGCTGACCGCGTGGCGGCTCGGCACAACGGCGATCTCGACGCAGACTGGAAACCATCGGCCATTCGGGAGGAGCGACGGTGAGCTATATCCGCGGGTATGACCCCGACACATTGCGCGAGATCACTGACTCTCGTGAGTGCGCGGAGCGTCTCGACGAGATCGGCTCCCAGCGCAGCCTCCCCGCCCTGCTGGAGCGGGTGTGGCTGCTCAAGGTCCTCGACCGCTTCGACGAGGCTCTCGCCATCTCGGAGCAGTCCGTGCGCGTCGCACGCATGGCCGGAACGCGCCGCGATCTGCTGCGCGCCCGCATCCTGCACGCGACGATCATGCAGTGCCGCGGGGCGTACGCCGCCGCCGAGCAGGAGCTGACGATGTGCGCCGAGGAGGCCGAGGGGCAGAACTGGGCGAGCATCGCCGCCTTCGCTCTGCAGCACCGCGGCAAGGTGCACTACGACGAGGGTGATTTCGAGAGCGCGCGCCGGGATTTCAAACGCGCGCTGTTCCTCCGGCAGAACGCCGGAGCCACCGACGCCCAGCTCGAATCGACGCTGCTCGCGATCGACGCCGCCGACCGCCGGCGTCCGCGCGAGGTCGTCGCGAGCTGAATGTCGTAGCCCCCGCCTAGTCTTCCGGTCATGTCCGAACTCCTGCGCGTGCGCACCTGGGCCGAGGCGCTGATCGCCCTGCACCTCGACGCGTCGTGGAGCTTCGGGTTCGACAACGCCAAGCGCCGGGCGGGGCTCTGCGATTACGGCCGCAAGCGCATCAGCGTCTCGCGGTATCTCGCCGCGCGCTACGACGACGACACGAACCACCAGACGCTCCTGCACGAGGTCGCGCACGCCCTCGCGGGCGGGGCCGCCGGGCATGGCCCGGCGTGGAAGCGCATCGCGCGCGACCTGGGCTACGTGGGGGGCACGACCCACGCCGGCGAGACCGCGAACGAACTCGCCCCCTGGGTCGGCACCTGCCCCGCGGGGCATGTCGCCTACCGCCACCGCCGCGCGACCCGGCCGACCTCGTGCGCGAAGTGCGCTCCGCGCTTCGATCCGCGCTTCGCCCTGACGTGGGAGCGACGTGACATCAGTCGGGCCACGCGGCTCGCGGCGGCGACGCCGCGCTGACCCAGGGCGGTCGCTGCGCTGACGCGAGCGCCGGTGCGGGCAACATGGGTCCGCGGGCGCGGGCGGTGCGGGGGATGCGCGGCTCGAGACCAGGCGACTCAGTCGGCGCGGAAGGCGCCGTCGATGAGCGTCGGAACCACGGATGCCGCGTCCCGCGCGGCCGCGGTCTGGACGACCTCCGCTCGCCCCGCGTCGGCGAGCGACCGACCCGTGCCGCTTGCCGAGAGCAGGTGACGGGCCGCCCCGCGGAGAGCGCGATAGCCCTCGCCCGCGACGGCCGCATCGGGTGAGGCGTGGTCGATGCCCAGGTCGCCGAGCGCGGCGACGACGGCCCCGGCCCCCAGGAGGTCGTCGACGGCGAAGCGGAGGGTCTCGGCATCCGGGTATCCGATCGCGATGATCGCGATGCTCGTCCGGGCCGCGCGCGCCGTCTGCAGTTCGAGGACGCGATCCGCCACGGCCCGCGCGTTGCGGATGCCGCCGATGAGGACGTGAGCGGTCCCCTCGGACGCGCTGTGCACCAGCGCCGAGGTCGGAAGCCCCTCGATCCGGAAAGGCATGCCCGCTTCGGCGGCGGCGAGCGTGTCGGCGGAGAGCCCGAGTGTCTGCACGAGGATCACGACATCCGCCGGCGCGAGACGACCGAGGCCGGGGAGCCCCCAATCGAGACGCACCTGATAGTTCGCTTGGGCGTGCGGAGCGGGATCGTTCGGCATCCCTCGAGCCTAAGCCGGGTGCGCGACCTCCCGCCGTCAACCCGGGGGTGGGGGCGCCCGCGTGCGGCAGAATTCGCAGCATGCGCATTCTGTTGAAGTTCGTGATCGATTGCGATCCGGATGCCGCGTGGCGAGCGCTGCATTCGCCACGCGCCGTCGCGGAGCTCTATGGTCCCCTCCTCGATCTGGACGCGCTCGGGGAGATGCCGACCTCGTTCACGTCCGGCGACGATGTCCCCGTGCAGATGAGCCTGGCCGGGGCGCTTCCCCTCGGCCGGCAGCTCATCTCGGTCGCGGATCGCGAGACCACGGACGGGCACGGGCGCGTGCGCGTGTTCCGCGACTGGGGTGTGCCTTTGACCGGCCCCCTCGCCACCCTCGACGTCTGGGACCACCAGATGGCGGTGTCCGAAGCGCCGGGCGACCCCGGGCGGACCCTGTGGCGAGAGCGCCTCACGATCGGCGGGGCCGCGGCCCCCGTGCTCTGGCCGGGGCTGTGGGCGATGTGGCAGTGGCGCGAGGGGCGTATCCGCGCTCTCGCCCCGACGTGGGCGTACGACCCGGAGCCCGTGGGCGACACGTCCGACTGACGAAACGGCGCCCGCTCGGCCCGCGGGGAAGCTCAGACCAGACCGTGCCGGTACGCGAAGACCACGAGCTGCACGCGGTCCCGCAGCGCGAGCTTGCCGAGGATCCGACTGATGTGCGTCTTCACTGTCGCCTCGGAGAGATACTCACGCGCCGCGATCTCGCCGTTGCTGAGACCCGCGGCGGCGAGGACGAAGATCTCCCGCTCGCGCTCGGTCAACTCGCCGAAGCTGGCCGGTACCGGTTCGGCGGTGCCGTTCTCGGCGATGTGCGCGAAGAGCTCGCGCGTCGCCTCCGCCGCGATGACGGCGGACCCCGCGTGCACCGTCCGGATGGCGGAGAGGAGGAATTCGGGCTCCGAGTCCTTCAGGAGGAAGCCGCTGGCGCCGCGCTGGATCGCCCGCGCAGCCGCCTCGTCGAGGTCGAAGGTCGTGAGGACGACGACCCGGGGCGCGTCCGGTTCGCGCAGGATCTCCGCGGTCGCGGTGAGGCCGTCCATGACCGGCATGCGCACGTCCATGAGGACGAGGTCGGGCCGGGTCGCCCGGACCATCTCGATTCCCTCACGGCCGTCGGATGCCTCGCCCACGACCTCGAGGTCGGGCTGCGAGTCGATCACCATCCGGATGCCGGCGCGGAACAGCGCCTGATCGTCGACGAGAACGATACGTACGGGGGTGCTCACTCGGTCGGTTCCTCTCGGCGGTGGTTCTCTCGAGTATCCCGCGAGCCCGCCGAGCTCACAGCGACGCCCGCACGGGCAAGCTCGCGCGCACGACGAAGAACCGCCCTTGCGCTTCGGCCGTCAGGTGGCCTCCGACGAGTTGTGCGCGCTCGCGCATCCCGATGAGACCGTGCCCGCCGGACGGCTGCGCCGGACCGTCCGAGGCCCGCGTGTTGCGAACCATCAGCTCGACGTGATCGGGAAGCCACCCGAGGTGCACGTCGACGCGGCGGTCGGCTCCGTGGCGGAGGGCGTTCGTGAGCGCCTCCTGCAGGATGCGGTACACCGCGAGCTGGATCGCCGCGGGTGGCTCTCCGGGCGGGACGGGATCGACGTCGACCGACAGCTCGACGCCCGCGGCGCGCACGTGGGCGTACAGCGCGTCGAGATCGGTGAGCCGCGGCTGCGGCCCTTCGGCCTGCGTGTGGCGCAGCTGCGTGAGCAGCTGGCGGACGTCGGTCAGCGCCGCGCGGGCGGTGGTCGAGATCGTGGCAAGCGCCGCCGTCGCGGCCTCGGGATCCGCGGCCGCCGCATAGCGGGCGCCATCCGCCTGGGCGATCACGACGGCGAGCGAGTGCGCCACGACGTCGTGCATGTCGCGGGCGATCCGCACGCGCTGCTGCTCCGCGACGGTCTCGGCCTCGGCCGCACGCTGAGCCCGACCGTTCTCGGTCGCCCGGATCGCCGTGCGCACCAGGGCGCCCGTCACCCAGGCCAGCAGCAGCGCGAAAGCCGCCGCGAGCAGGATGCCGACGATCGCCGCGACATCTGCCGGCTGGATGGGAGAGGTGAGCGTACGGACGACCAGGTAGAGCGAGACGACGACGGCGCCTCCGACCGCGGAGGCGAATCCGGCCCAGAACACCCGCCGCGTGCCGTACGCGGCGGTCGTGTACAGCACCGCGAACACCACGACATCGGTTGGTGAAGGTTGTCGGCCGAGCCCCATCTGCAACAGCGCACCCGCCCAGGCGAGGGCGAGGGCGAGTCCCGGACTCAGCCGGCGCATGGCCGCGGCGGCGGTGAAGGCCACCACCATCAGGGACGCGCCCACCCCGGCGAGAGCGGACGGAGCATCCGACGCGAGCTCGAGGGCGAGAGCGAGCAGCCCGAAGAGACCGGCGACGACCAAGTCGGTCACCAGTTGATAGCGGCGTAGCGGACGAAGGGGGAGCATCGCGGCAACGCTACAGATGCACGAGGGAGGCGGCATCCGTCCTGCGATGTATTCGTGGACGCGTCGCCGAAATCGGCAGTCGGGGAGGAGAGGTCCCGGCGTCAGGCGGGGAAGTCGGCCGGCTCGATCGGGCGTGCCTCGAAGAAGGTCTGCAGGACGATCGTCGTGCGCGTGTTCACATGAGCGGCCGCGCGGATGTCACGGATCAGCGCCTCGAGATCACGCGGGGTCGGAACGCGGACGAACAGCATGTAGGCCGCTTCTCCCGCGATGGAGTGGCACGCCTCGATCGCGGTGAGGTGCGCCAGCAATTCCGGGGCGTTGTCGGGCTGTGCGGGGTCGAGCGGGGTGATCTCGACGAAAGCCGCGAGGGGACGGCCGAGCGCCTCGGCGTCCAGGACCGGGCGGTATCCGCGCACGATGCCGCGCGCCTCGAGTCGGCGCAGTCGCGACTGCACGGCCGAGACGGACAGGCCCACGCGTTCGGACAGGTGCGACAGCGTCGCTCGCGCGTCCAGCGAGATCTCGCGGACGATCGCGGCGTCGACGGCGTCATCGAGGCGCGCCGGGCGAGCAGGAGCCTCGGTCATGGGGTCGACAGTACCAGGAGGTGCCCTCGCGACCGTGGCGGCACCCGTACGTTTTCCGTTAGCATGACTCACGCGCAGGAATATTTACCGCGAAGACCGGAGGATGCCATGACCATCGCGATGCCTTCCCGTGCCACGCACGAGCTGCTCGACGGGCGCCCCGTCACCGAGGTCGAGCACACCCCCGCCTGGGCACAGCTCAAGAACGCCACCATCGCGCTGCAGGGGCTGCAGGCGAGCGACGGCTCGATCGCCGACCCGACGACCGCGGCCCCCCTGCTCGACGACGTCGTCGAAGCCGTCGAGGCGCTGGCGCCGCTGTTCCCCCACGATGCCGCCTACCTCGAGGCCTCGGTCACCGACTTTCACCGGTGGCGGGACGAGGGGCTCGGGGTGCCCGACTTCCTCGACTCGCTCGTCGCGTTCCAGCCGCAGGAGCACCGGGTCGACGGCATCCGTCACCTGGTCATCTTCCCGATGTACACGCAGAACGGCTCGCGCGACCGGCACGTCGAGGCCGTGCTCGTCGAGGCGATCTGGCCCGAGTTCATCGCGCAGCTCGAGACCGAGTACACCAACCGCCTGTTCGTCTCGCTCCGGCTGATCGACTTCACCCCCGGATACGACACCAACTCGGCCGTGCTCTTCCCCGAGACCGTGGCGATGCGCGAGATCCCGACGTTCACGTGGGGCGCGATCTTCCAGGACCGTGAGGCCGCGCGCTACCGCCGCGTGACCCGCGCCGCCGCCGAGATCACCAAGCTGGAGCTGCCGGAGGCCGCCGCCCGCATGCTCGACGACCAGTCGCTCACGGAGCAGACGTTCGTGATGTGGGACCTGATCCACGACCGCACCCACATGCGCGGCGACCTTCCCTTCGACCCGTTCATGATCAAGCAGCGGATGCCGTTCTTCCTGTACTCGCTCGAAGAGCTGCGCTGCGACCTGACCGCCTTCCGGGAATGCGTGGCGTTGCAGGCCCGCCTGTCCCTTCGACAGGCTCAGGGGTCGGAGCTGGATGCCGCCGAGCAGGCGATCCTGGAGCACGCCGGGCTCGTGCAGTACGCGGTGATCTTCGACCGCATCTTCCGCTTCGCGATCACCGGGTCGCGCGTGCGCAACTACGACGGCCTCGGCGGCCAGCTGCTGTTCGCCTGGCTGCACCAGCGTCGGGTGCTGCACTGGACCGACACGTCGCTGGCGTTCGACTGGGACGAGGTCCCCGCCGCGGTGATCGCCCTCGCCGACGCGATCGACGAGCTGTACTGGCGCTCGATCGACCGCCCGAAGACGGCGCACTGGCTCGCGGCCTATGACCTGGTGCGCTCGGTCGTGACGCCGCACCCCGCGTCGGTCTGGGCGCGTGGGCTGTCCGACGACGTGCTCGCGGGTCTGCCGAAGGGGTACACCGACGCGGTGCTCGACGACGAGTTCCCGCTGTCGATGTTCTTCGAAGCGCTGGAGAAGAAGATGCGCCCGGTCATCGCCTCGACGGAGGGCATCCGCGGCACGGACTGAGTCGTGGGCTCCGCCCGGTCCTCCGGGCGAGTGTCCAGAACATGCCGTGACGACCCAGCGCGACGCGGCGTTTCTCGGACGCTCGAGCGGGGTCGGCTCGAACGGGGGTCGGCACGAACGGCCTCGACGCGGCGCACGCGGGACGACAGACTGGGCAAGGGGCGAAGATGACCGACGTGATGGCCGTGGACGAAGGCGTGCGAGGACGGCTGGTGCTGCTCGCCGGTGGGACGAGCGCGGCAGGACGCTCCAGTGCGCGCGCTTTGCTCGCCGCGGGAGCCCGCGTCCTGGTGGTGGGCAGCGATGATGACCGACTCGCGGGGGTGGCTGCGGAGATCCCCGGCGTCGAGGTCGAGCGCTGCGACCTCACCGACCCGGATGCCGTGGACGCCCTGCGCGATCGCGTGCACGCCGCGCTCGGCCCGGTCGACGGCATCCTGCATCTGGTCGGCGGCTGGCGCGGTGGCGGGGGCCTCGCCGGGCAGAGCGACGAGGACTTCGCCTTCCTCCTCCGTTCGCTCACGGCTCTGCGACACGTGAGCCGCGCCTTCGACGACGATCTCACGACATCGGATGCCGGGCGCCTGGCGATCGTCTCGTCGACCTCGGTCGCACGCCCGCTCGCCGGCGGAGCCAACTACGCGACGGTCAAGGCGGCTTCGGAGACCTGGGTGCGGGCGGTCGGGCAGGGCTACGCCAAGCGTGCACGCGACGAGGGCCGAGAACCCACGTCAGCGGCTGTCATCTTCCGCGTGAAGAGTCTCGAGGGGCTCGAAGACGCTCTCGCGGCATCCTTCGTGGCGCTGTGGGACGACGACGCGGCGGCCTGGAACGATGTCGTCATCGGGATCGACGGACCGGACTGATCCCGCGGGCTCACCGCGTGCGCTCGTCGGCGCTCGCCTGCCGTGCAGCCATGTCGTCGGCGGGCGGGGCCGCGTCGGCGGGCGGGGCCGGGTCGGTAGGCGACGCCGCGTCGGCGGCCCCGGGTGGGGTTCCGTCGACGACAGAGGCATCCGGCCCTCCCGTCTCGGCGACATCCGCGTTCACCTCGGCAGTGCGGTACTGGCGAGAGAGGGTGCGGTACGACCGGGTGAGGAACGCGAGTGAGGCCGCCACGACCATGAACAGGCCCGCGAAGACGAACACGAGCGCGATCCCCCGCGACGCGCCGTCGCCGAGCAACCAGCCCCAGGTCGCGCGACCGTCGCTTCCCTCCATGTAGGGGATGATCGCGAACTCGGCGATCGGAGCGATGAGGAACGACGTGATCGGGGCCGCGGCCGACTCGAAGGCGGCGGCGAAACCGAACACGCGCCCCTGGGTGGCGAAGGGGACGACCTTCTGGATCACCGTCTGCTCGGCGGCCTCAACCGGAGGGATCAGCGCCATGTAGACCCAGATGCCGGCCACGTAGAGCCACCACCAGTCGCGCAGCGTGAAGATCGCGCCCAACAGCCCCATGGCTATCACGATCCAGAGCATGGTGCGGATGGGATTGCGGCCGAGACCGAACTTCGCGACCAGACCGCCACCGACGATGAAGCCCGTCGCGGACACGCCCAGAACGACGCCCCAGATCTGAACGTCGAAGAGCTCGAGGCCATAGGGATCCATCAGCGCCATGTACACACCGCCGATGAGGTTGTTGAAGGTCGAGAAGATGAGGAGAGCGAAGAGCCCCGGGGCCGCGCGGACGGCGCGGACCGCTCCGCGCAGATCGACCATCGGCCCCGGCTCGGCGCCCGCCGCCGGCTTCTCTTCGGGGATGCGGATGGAGAGCAGGTGCAGGAGGGCCACGAGTGTCAGGCCGATGGCGATGGCCAGCGTCCACCCCATGCCGAGAAAGCCGACCGAGAGGCCGCTGAAGACGCTCGTGACGACGAATGCGAGTCCCTGTACCGTCCCCACGAGCCCGTTGGCATTCGCGTGGCGGTCGACGGGCACGAGGAGCGTGACGGTGGTCGAGAGGGCGATGTTGCGCATGTTCTCGACGACGGCACCGGTCAGGATCACGCCGGCGAACACCCAGAACCACGGACCGCCGAGATCGAGCAGGGCGGCCTCGGGAAACGCGAGCCAGAGTGCGCCGGCGACGAGGAACGCCGTGAGGGTCACGAGTCCGGAGAACAGCATGACGCGGTGCTTGCGGTGGCGGTCGACGATCGACCCGAAAACCATCGCGAACACGGCGAGCAGCAGCATGTACGCCCCGCCGACGATGCCCGTCGCCAGGACGGAACGCGTCTCGAGGTACACCCAGAAGGTGAGCGCGAACCACAGGAAGCTCGTGGTCACGTTGGCCGCGGCGGTGTTCACGAGAACCGCGAGGAACGTGCGGTTCCCGCCCACGGGTGCACCGGCGGCGACAGCGGCGGAGGTCGACTCGGGGGACATAGCCACACGGTAGACCCGACCTCCGACATCGACCAGACCCCGTCGGCGCACGAGACTCGCAAGGGGGCACACCGGGGCCGTGATGCGCCCACTCCCTCAGGGAGCCGGGCGTCTTCCTCGGAGGGCCGGGCGTCGCGGGACGTCAGTCCAACAGGCTCCGGATGTCGTCCGCGGTGAGCCGCGGGCCGCTCGCGAAGGAGCCTCCCTCGTCGGCGCCTCCGTCGAGGACCCGAGAGAACAGCTCGGCCTTGGCCTCGCGGAGGGCGACGACCTTCTGCTCCACGGTGTCGGAGGAAACCAGGCGGTAGACGATCACCGGGCGGGTCTGCCCGATGCGGTGAGCGCGGTCGATCGCCTGATCCTCGACCGCGGGGTTCCACCAGGGATCCAGCAGCACCACGTAGTCGGCCTCGACCAGGTTGAGGCCGACGCCGCCCGCCTTCAGCGACACGAAGAAGGCCGGGTCGTCGCCGTCGCGGAAGCGGTCGATCTCGGCCTGGCGGTTCGTCGTGGTGCCGTCGAGGTACCCCGAGGCCAGCCCGGCGTCCGTGCAGCGCTGACGCGCGGCGCGGAGGAATCGCGTGAACTGGCTCAGCACGAGGACGCGGTGCCCTTCGGCGGCGGCCTCGACCAGCAGCTCCTCCAGAGCGTCGAGCTTCGCCGAGGGCGCATCCCCTTCGTCGACCAGCGCGGGGTCGAGCGCCAGCTGACGCAGCATGGTCAACGAGCGGAAGATCGCGAAGCTGTTGCCCTCGGCATCGTCGAGCAGGCCGAGGAGCCGCTGGCGCTCTCGATGGAAGCGACGGTCGTACAGCTTGCGATGCGTCGGGTGCAGCGACACCTCGACGATCGTCTCCTGCTTGGGCGGCAGCTCGGACGCGACGAGTTCTTTCGTGCGTCGCAGGAGGAAGGGCCGGATGCGCCGACGCAGGAGGTCGAGGCGGGCGGCATCCGCATGCTTCTCGATCGGCGTGCGATAGAGCGTGGTGAAGGACTCCCGCGTCCCCAGCAGTCCCGGGGCGACCAGCGACATGAGGGCCCAGAGTTCGAGGAGGTTGTTCTCCATCGGGGTGCCCGTGATGACGAGCGTGAACGGCACCGACAGCGCCCGAGCGGCGCGGTAGCCCCGCGAAGCGGGGTTCTTGATCTGCTGCGCCTCGTCGAGCACCAGGCCCGACCACGAGACGTCGGCGTACTGCTCCTGTTCGAGCCGGAACAGCGCGTAGCTGGTGACGACGACGTGAGCGCCCGTCACGGTCTCGGCGATGCTCGCGCCGCGCCGCGCCTGCGTCGACGTCACGACGCGGACGTCGAGTCCGGGGGCGAAGGTCGCGCATTCCCGGGCCCAGTTGCCCACGACGCTCGTCGGGGCGACGATGAGGAACGGAGCCATCTCGGGTTCCGCGGCGCGCGCGACCTCCATCATCGCGATCGTCTGGACGGTCTTGCCGAGTCCCATGTCGTCCGCGAGGATGCCGCCGAGTCCCTGCGTCCGCAGGAAGTGCAGCCAGTCCAGACCCGTGCGCTGGTAGTCGCGCAAGGTCGCGCGCAGGCCCTCGGGGGGATCGACGGGCTCCAGGGCGGCCTCGTCGGTGAGCCCGCGCACCCGCAGCCACCACTCCGCCTCTTGCGCGGCGATCATGCCGAGCTCGGACAGGTCGTCCCACAGCCCGACGTTGTACCGGTTCAGCTTCAGCTGCGCGCCGGGCCGATCGGCGAGGGTCCGCGCCTCGTCGATGACGGCCCGCAGACGGGCGAACTCGGGGGTGTCGAGGCGCACGTACTCGCCGTCGCCGAGGAAGAGGACGCGATCACCGAGCGCCAGGGCGGTGTAGAGATCGGTGAAGTCGACCTCGGCGCCACCGACACTGACGCGCGCGTTCAGGTCGAACCAGTCGCTGCCGTCGTCGGCCGTGGTGCTCAGCTCGACGATCGGAGCCTCGGTGGCCGCCCGATACGTCGGCCCGTCCCCGGTCACAACCACGCGCACGTGGTCGATCGCCCGGAGGCGTGGCACGATCTCGACGCTGAGGATCGCGGCGACGGCGGGGACCAGCGCCCGGGGCGGCGTCGTCCCGGACGAGAACGGCTCGGGCAGTTCGAGGCGCGCCTCGCTCGCGATGACCGACACGGCGTCCCACACGGAGCGCTCATGCTCGTCGTGGCGGCGCCCGCGTGTCGGCGAGCGGTCCCATCGGGACGCGACCGACGTCTTGCCATCGCGATGCTCGACGATGAGCTCCAGCACGGGAAGAGGCGGGGCGGGCACCTCGACGGTCCCGCGGGGGGACACCACCGGTGCGTCGAGCTGGAGGCGAGGCACGTAGTCGTGCAGGAAGGCACCGGCGGTCGCCTCGTCGACCGTGAGGGCGCTCGGGCGGGCGAGGAGACCGCGCAGCGGGCCCGAGGCGGGGCGCGACAGGCGCGCCAGCGTGATGTGCTCGTCGTCGCCGTCACGGTCGGCGACGAACGCCACCGCGACCGCAGGATCGCCCACGACCCACGACGGCCGAGCGGCGACGTCGTCGTCGACTCCCTCGACGACTCCGCGAACCTGCAAGCCCGATCCTCGTCGTTCGAGCGACACCGCGGCGCGGACGGGCTCGTCCGGGATCCGGACCGGATGGTGAGCCCCCGCGCCGGACACGATCGGGACTCCGGCGGCACGGACGGCCTCGAGCTGCATCCAGAGCGAGTGCGGAGGGACGGCGGAGAGTGGCATCCATTCGTCGGACAGGAACGCTCCGGGACCGGATCGCCCCAGACGCCCCAGGCTGTCGAGGGCAGCACGCATCTCCGGCGCCGCCGGGAGCGTCGCCAGAGCCGGCCAGCCGGCGCGGCCCTTGATCCAGGTGCCGCGGGTGCCGCGCACGCCGGGACGCGCGGTGAGCGTCAGCGCGGTGCTGCGCCCGTGGCCGCCGCCGCGTCGGATCGAGAGGAAGAGACAGAGCTCGAACGGCGGCTCGTCGTCGGTCGCGGGAGCCGCGAGGAAGAGCTCGTCGAGGGTGCGCTGCCACTCGGGCCGGGGCGGGCGGCCCGCGGAGATCATCCGGTCGAGAAGGACGAGGGCGGTCGCACAGGAATGCTCGCATTCGGGGCCGCGCCCGCAGGAGCACCAGCCGGACAGCCGCGAGAAGTCGGCGGAGACCCGCACCTCGAGGTGCTCGTACCCCGCCGCGCCGAAGGACTGGGCCGAGACGACCAGGACGTCGCCGATCGTCTTCGCGTCGCCGACCTCGACCGAGCCGTAGACGAGGAGCCGGTCGGCGCGCGTCATCGCCGCCGGGGAGAACATCTCGCCGGCGATGCTGATCGCTTCGGGGTCCAGCTGCATCCCCCCATTGTCGTCGGGGCTTCCGACACGCGAGCACCGCTCGGCTCCGAACCGGGGAAGGATCGCCGATCTCCGCCGCGGGGGAGGAAGGGCGAAAGTTAGGCTGGGTGGGTGACTTCCCTCCACGACGCATCGGTGCGCGGCTTCGCCTCCGACAACTACTCCGGCATCCACCCCGACGTCCTGGCCGCGATCGCCGCCGCCAACGAGGGACACCAGGTCGCGTACGGCGAAGACGTGTACACCGCCCGCCTGCAGGAGCTCTTCATCGGACTCCTCGGCGATGGAGTCGAGGCCTACCCGGTCTTCAACGGCACGGGGGCGAATGTCGTGGGGCTGCAGTCGATGCTTCCGCGCTGGGGCGCCGTGATCTCGGCATCCACCGCGCACATCAACGTCGACGAGGGCGGTGCCCCCGAGCGTGTCGGCGGCATCAAGCTGCTCACCGTCCCCACCGATGACGGCAAGCTCACCCCCGAGCTCGTCGACCGCGAGGCGTGGGGCTGGGGCGACGAGCACCGTGCCCAGCCGCTCGTCGTCTCGATCACGCAGTCGACCGAGCTCGGCACGCTCTACTCCATCGACGAGATCCGCGCTCTCGCTGATCACGCCCACGGTCACGGCATGCGGCTGCACATGGACGGCGCGCGGATCTCCAACGCGGCAGCTGCCCTCGACGTCCCCCTGCGCGCCTTCACCCGCGACGCGGGCGTCGACGTGCTGAGCTTCGGCGGCACGAAGAACGGCGCGATGATCGGCGAGGCCATCGTGGTGCTCGACCCCGCGGCATCCACGGGGCTCACCTACCTGCGCAAGCTCGACATGCAACTGTCGAGCAAGATGCGCTTCGTCTCGGCTCAGCTGGTCGCGCTGCTCGAGAACGACCTGTGGCTGCGCAACGCGCGCCACTCGAACGCGATGGCCCAGCGACTGCGCGCGGGCGTCGAGGCGGGCCTCGCCGACGGGGCCATCCAGGGCGTCGAGTTCACCCAGCCCACTCAAGCGAACGGTGTGTTCGCGACCCTGCCTCCGGGGGTCGCCGACCGCCTCCGTGCGAGCTTCCGCTTCTACGATTGGGACGAGCTGCGCCGCGAGGTGCGGTGGATGTGCTCGTTCGACACGACCGAGGCCGACATCGACGCCTTCGTCGCGGCGATCGCGCGCGAGACCACGGCCTGACACCCCCACGCTTCCCGGGTAGACGGCCGCCGACGAGCGGGCACGACACCCCCTCCCGACGTCGAGCCGAGGGCCGCGGCATCCCGATTCAGGATGCCGCGGCCCTCGTCGTCTCACGCCCCCGCGAGCCAGTCGCGGTAAGCGTCGAACGTGCTCTCACGGCCGAGGAACGCCTCCACGAGATCGCGGGCATCCCGCGAGCCACCGGGTTCGAGGATCTCGCGCCGGTAGCGCGCAGCGGTCTTTTCGTCGAACAGGTCGTCCCCGAAGGCCGACAGCAGATCCCGCGCGATCACGAGGCTCCACTGGTACGTGTAATAGCAGGCGCCGTAGCCCGTCAGGTGACCGAAACCGGCGTACGAGTGCGACCCGTCCAGGGGCACCACGGGGCTCGCCGCGCGGTAGTAGCCGTCGACGGCACCCGACAGATCCGCCGGACGATCGACGTGCAGACGGTACGAGGTCGTGGCGTGGCCGAGCTGGCGCGTGACCTCGAGTCCCCGACCGAAGGCGTCGGCGGTGCGCATACGAGCGACGAGGTCGGCCGGGATCGGTTCTCCCTCGTCGTCGACGGCGAAGGATGCCAGAACTCCGGCATCCCATGCCCACTCCTCGAGGAGCTGGCTCGGCGCCTCGACGAAGTCCCACTCCGTCGCGACGCCCGTGAAGCGTGCCCACCGCTGGTGTCCCCCGATGATCTCGTGGACCAGGTGACCGAACTCGTGGAAGAACGTCACGACCTCGTCGTGCTCGAGCAGACCGCGGGAGAAATTGCAGAGCAGCACGCCCTCGGGAAGCGATCGGCCGGTGATACCGGGCGCGAGCGGGAAGCACGCGGCGTGGTTGTACTTGCCGTCGCGCGGGTGCAGGTCGAGGTGGATCCGCCCGAGCGTCTCCTCGCCGCGGACGACGTCGTAGGTGCGGACATCGCCGTGCCAGGACGGCGCGTCGACGGGCACGTACGACACGTCCAGCAGGCGCGCGGTGGTGGCGAGGACGCCGTCGAGTACGCGCGCGAAGCGGAAGTACGAGCGCACGACCTGCGCGTCGACGTCGTACTCCTCGCGCTTGAGAGTGCTCAGCAGGTACCAGAAGTCCGCGATCGTGACGGCGTCGGCCGAGGGATCGTCGCGGCGCAGTCGCTCGAGGATGCGGTCGTACTCGGCGGCCGCGGCCGGTGCCGCCGCGTCGGCCACGCGCGCCAGGAAGGCGGCCACCGCGGAGCTCGATCCGATCATGCGCGTCTCGGTCTCGTAGTCGGCCCAGTCGCCGTAGCCGAGAAGTGCGGCCCGCTCCGCGCGTACGGCCAGGAGCTCGGCCAGGACGGGCTCGTTCTCGGGCCACGCGAGGTCGTTGTACGCCGCGACCAGAGCGCGACGCGTGGCGCGGTCGCGGGCGTATTCCCGAACCGGCATGAGGTCGGTGTATTCGGTCGTGAGCGTCACCATGCCCTCGCCGTCGACCGGGTGATCCGCCACGAAGTCCGCGGGCAAGCCGTCGAGGGCGTTCGCCGGCACGCGGATCTCGCTCTTGCCGTCGCGGATGTGCCGCGAGAATGCCAGCGACAGCTCGGTGTCACGGTCGGTCAGCGCGCGGACGCGTTCGCGCGCCGCGTCGTCCAGGTCGACGCCGCCGCGGCGGAAGTCGCGACGGATGTGGTCCAGCAGACGGCGCTCGTCGTCCCCGAGGCCCGTCTCGTCGGCGTCAGCGAATGCACTCCACAGCCCGCGATCGAGCAGACGCCGCGCCTGCAACGCCTCGAACTGCTGCACCTGCTCTTCGGCGAGGCGGCGGATCTCGGCATCCGGATGCGACTCGCTCAGCAGATGCGCCTCGGACAGGACCTCGGCGAAGGCGATGTCGGCGTCGTTCCACAGTTCCAACCGCTCGGCGGTGGACAGGTCACCGGCCTCGGCGAGGCGCGCGTCGATCGCGTCGATGCGCGCGCGACGAGTGGCGGGGCGCTCGGTGACGAAGCTCGTCCATCCGGCGGCATCCGTGGGAAGGATCAGCGGGGCGGGTGCGGTGATCGGCATCCCTCGACCCTAGACAGGGCCTCCGACACCGGCAACGCTCAGCGCAACGCGCCCACCGACGCGAGCGCCTGCCGAACGAGCGTCCCGCGGCCGCCCTCCATCTCGGCGGCGAGGGCATCGGATGCCGCCTCCTCGGGCGACAGCCACGTGACCTCGAGCGCATCCTGACGCGGTTCGCACGTCCCGGTGACGGGAACGACGTACGCGAGGGCGACGGCGTGCTGCCGGTCGTCGTGGAACGCGCTAACCCCCGGGAGCGGGAAGTACTCGGCCACGGTGAACGGAGCCGGCTGCGGCGGGAGCAGCGGGAAGGCCATCGGCCCCAGGTCGTTCTCGACGTGGCGGAACAGCGCGTCGCGCACGGTCTCGCCGTAGCGCACGCGCCCCGACACGAGCGTGCGGGTCATCTCGCCGAGCGGGGTCGCGCGCAGGAGGATGCCGACCTGCGTGACCATGCCCATGCCGTCGGTCCGCACGGGCAGCGCCTCGACGTAGAGCATCGGGAGTCGTCGGCGCGCCTCGGCGAGCTCGACCTCGCTGAGCCAGCCCGGGTTGGTGTTCGGGCCGGAGGGCGCGCCGGAGAAGGGGCCGGACAGCGGCTCGCGCTCCCCGCCGTTGTCGCCGGGCTCGGGGTCGGGTGTGCGGACAGCCATGCTCCCTGTATATCAACCGACCGAGATGGATGCCGCGTGTCCGCGGCGAGCGCGGCGGGTTTCGCGGTCGGCGCGGCGGGTTTCGCTCCGCGCTTCGCGGCGGGTTTCGCCCCGCGACGCGAGGAGAATCCGGCACCGGAGGTCGATTGGGCGGCGGAGCATCCTCCCGTCTCAGATTCTCCTCCTTCGCCCCCGCACACCGCCGCCGCCGCAGCCCGATGTCGGAGGCCTTTGCCACAATGGCCGCATGAGCACGCCCCTCTCCCTCGACTCCTCCGTGGTCCGGTGGTCCGTGCCGCCGGCCGAACGCGGGAATCGGCCGCTCCTCCTCCTGCTGCACGGCTACGGCTCCGACGAACACGACCTCTTCGGGCTCGCCCCGTATCTCCCGCCCGACTACGTGGTGGCCAGCCTCCGCGCCCCGCTCACCCCGCCCTGGCCCATGCCGGGGGCGTCGTGGTATCCGATCGAGGGCCTCGACGGACGCGATCCCGACGCCGTCACCCGCGCGGCGCGATCCGTGCTCGCTTGGATTCAGGATGCCGTGGGCGACGCGCCCGTGGGACTCCTCGGCTTCTCGCAGGGCGGCGCGGTCGCCCTCCAGACATTGCGCGCGGATCCGGACGCGGTGTCTTTCGCTGTGGTGCTCGCCGGCTACGCGGCCGGGGGCGAGCTGCCCGGCGACGCCGTCCTCGTCGAGCGACGTCCCCCGGTGTTCTGGGGGCGGGGCGCCGCGGACGACGTCATCCCCGCGCACCTCATCGACGCGACCGCGCAGTGGCTCCCCGGGCACAGCGAGCTCAGCGGCCGGGTCTATCCGGGACTCACCCACTCGATCTCGCAGGACGAGCTCGACGACGTCCGCGCGTTCCTCGACGCGCGTCTCGTCGACCGGGAGGCCGCGGGCTGACGCCTGAGGTCAGCACGGCGGCCGCGAGCGGCGGGGTTCCGCATCCGCCCCGAGTCGGCTATCGTGGGCACCCCTGTCCCCGAGAACGAGGTCTCCTCCGGTGAAGAACGTCGACGCTTCCGCGCCCCTGTCCGCGCGCTGACCCGTCGACCCGCCGTTTTCTCGGCCGCCCTCCGCTGATGCGGACGGGTCCGGCGTCCGCGCATTCCGCGTTCCCGGAGTTCCGTCATGTCAGCTGTTTCCCCGTCCCTCGTCTTCGACCGCGTTCGCCTCGTGTGGCCTGACGGGACCGTCGCCCTCGACGACGTTTCCGGTGCCCTCGGCCGGGGGCGCACCGGTCTCGTCGGCCGCAACGGCGCCGGCAAGTCCACGCTCCTGCGGCTGGCCGCGGGGCGCCTCACTCCCACGTCCGGTACGGTCTCGGCATCCGGTGACGTCGCGATGCTCCCTCAGCGCCTCGCCGCCGACCCGCGTCGACCCGTCTCGGCGCTCCTCGGCGTCGAGACGACGCTCAGCGCTCTCCGGGCGATCGAGTCGGGCGATGTCGCGCCGCACCACTTCGACGCCGTCGGCGACGAGTGGGACGTCGAGGCGCGCGCGCAGGCCCTTCTCGCCGAGGCGGGGGTGGCATCCGGTGCCCTCGATCGGACCGTCGGCGAACTCTCCGGCGGGGAGACGATGCTGGCCGCGCTCGTAGGGCTCCGTGCCCGCGCGGCCGACATCACGCTCCTGGACGAACCGACCAACGACCTCGACCGCGACGCGCGGGCGCGCGTGGGCGACCTCGTCCAGAGCTGGCCCGGCACGCTGGTCGTCGTCAGTCACGACATCGGCCTGCTCGAACGAATGGATGCCACGGCCGAGCTGTACGGTCACACCCTGAGCGTCGTCGGCGGCCCGTACAGCGCGTGGCGCGCGCAGCGCGATGCGGAGCAGGAGGCCGCCGTGCGTGCCGAGCGCGACGCCGCCCAGTCGCTGCGCCGCGAGCGCCGGCAACGCATCGAGTCGTCCGACAAGCTCGCCACGCGGTCGCGCGTCGCGCACAAGGCGCAGGTCGAGAAGCGGGTGCCCAAGATCATCGCGGGCGGGCGCGCCAACGCCGCGCAGGTGAGCGCGGGACGGCTGAGCACGGAGATGAAGGGCAAGGAGGATGCCGCGCGCGCGGCGCTGAGCGAGGCATCGGCGCGCGTGCGCGATAACGACGTGGTGCGCATCGACCTGCCCGATCCGGGGAACGCGGCCGGGCGGCGGATCATGGCGCTGGGGGACGGAGAGCGCGAATGGATCGTCGCGGGTCGCGAACGCGTCGCCCTGGTGGGGCGCAACGGCGCGGGGAAGACGACCCTCCTCGAGAGCCTCGTCCACGCCGAGGACTCGTCCGGGCCGGTCTTCGCCCGAGCGAGTGTCGAGCATGTCGGATACCTGCCCCAGCGTCTCGACGACCTGGACGACACGGCATCCGTCCTCGACACCGTGTGCGCGGCGGCGCCGAGCGTGCCCGTGCCGCTCGTGCGCGACCGACTGGCGCGGTTCCTCGTGCGCGGAGACGCCGTGAGCCGTCCGGTCGGCTCCCTGTCCGGCGGCGAGCGCTTCCGCGTCGCCCTCGCCCGCGTGCTGCTGGCGGATCCCCCGCCCTCGCTCTTGGTGCTCGACGAGCCGACGAACAATCTCGACCTCGACACGGTCGATCAGCTGGTGGCGGCTCTGCAGGCGTACCGCGGGGCGGTGCTCGTGGTCAGCCACGACGACGCGTTCCTCACCCGCCTGGGGCTGGATCTGCGGCTGGAGCTGGACGACGGGCGCGTGACGGAGCGTGCCCCGTGAGTCAGCAGGAGCCTGCGCCCCCGCCGTCCCCGCAGCCGTCTGCGGCGGGGACGGCGACGATCACGGCCCCGACGTCGGTTCCTGCGCCCGCGCGCGACGGGTGCGTCTGGCGCACCGCGAACAGGGCGAATCCACCGAACAGGAGGGCCAGGATGCCGCCGATGGTGGACCCCATCAGCAGATTCTGCGAACCGAGCCACAGGGCGGCACCGATGGCGAGGCCGACGAGGACGGAGACGGACACGACCGCGACGGCGGCCCGCGGGGACGACGATGCGCTGCTCATGCGATCAGGCTAGGCGTGCGTCGGCGAGGACGCCTCCCCCGTGAGGGGGAACGGCCTCCGACGGCCGCGGAACCGCCGTTCCGCGCCGGGCGAACGTCAACCCCGACCCGATGTCGGAGGTCCGAGAGAGGATGTCGGCATGGCTGACGTCCTCGACAGATTCGGTCCTGCGACGCAGGACTGGTTCCGCGGCGCGTTCTCCGCCCCCACCAACGCGCAGAAGGGCGCGTGGGAGTCGGTCTCGTCCGGGCGCAACGCGCTCGTCGTCGCGCCCACCGGCTCCGGCAAGACCCTGTCGGCCTTCCTGTTCGCGATCGACCGCATCTTCCGCGAGAAGAACCCCGAGATCCCGGATGCCGAGCCTCCGCGCCGCGGCAAGAAGGCGGCCTCGAAGACCCCGGCGACGAACACCCGCGTCCTCTACATCTCCCCGCTCAAGGCCCTCGGCGTCGACGTCGAGCGGAACCTCCGCTCGCCGCTCGTCGGGATCGGCCAGTCGGCCCGGCGCCTCGGCATCCAGGTCCCCGGGGTGACGGTCGGCGTCCGCTCCGGTGACACGAGTTCGAGCGACCGTCGCAAGCTCGTCACCGATCCGCCCGACATCCTCATCACGACGCCCGAGTCGCTGTACCTCATGCTGACGAGCCAGGCCGCCGAGACGCTGCGGGGCGTGCACACGGTGATCATCGACGAGGTCCACGCCGTCGCCGCGACCAAGCGCGGAGCACACCTCGCGGTGAGCCTCGAGCGCCTCGACGCGCTCCTCGAGAAGCCCGCGCAGCGGATCGGGCTCTCGGCCACCGTGCGACCGATCGACGAGGTCGCGCGGTTCCTCGGCGGCGCGCAGCCCGTCGACATCGTGGCGCCGAAAGCGACGAAGGCGTTCGACCTGTCGGTCGTCGTGCCGATCGAGGACATGCTCAACCCTCCCCCGCCACCCGGGTCGCCGGCGCCCGACGAGGCGACCGACGGCGAGTGGTTCTCCGAGCGGCCCGAGAGCACCGAGATGGCCGGATCGGTCTGGCCGCACGTCGAGGAGGCGATCGTCGATCGCATCCTCGAGCGCCGATCGACGATCGTGTTCTCGAACTCGCGCCGTCTCGCCGAGCGGCTGACCGGGCGTCTCAACGAGATCTACGCCGAGCGGGTGGGGATCGATGTGCCCGAGCCGACGGTGCCCGCGGGTGTCATGGCGCAGGCCGGATCCTCGGCGGGCGTGCCCGCGATCCTCGCCAAAGCCCACCACGGTTCGGTCTCGAAGGAGCAGCGCGCCCAGGTCGAAGACGAGCTCAAGTCGGGGGCTCTGCGCTGCGTCGTGGCGACGAGCAGCCTCGAGCTCGGCATCGACATGGGCTCGGTCGACCTCGTCATCCAGGTCGAGGCGCCGCCGAGCGCGGCATCCGGTCTCCAGCGCGTCGGACGCGCGGGGCACCAGGTCGGCGAGGTCAGCCGCGCGGCCCTCTTCCCCAAGCACCGCAGCGATGTGCTCCACACCGCCGTCGTCACCGAGCGCATGCTCGCGGGGCGCATCGAGGCGATCGCGGTGCCGCAGAATCCGCTCGACATCCTGGCGCAGCAGACCGTCGCGGCCGCGGCCCTCGGCTCGATCGACGTCGAAGAGTGGTTCGACACCGTCAAGCGCAGCGCGCCGTTCCGCTCGCTGCCGCGCTCGGCCTACGAGGCGACGCTCGACCTCCTCGCCGGGCGCTACCCGTCCGACGAGTTCGCCGAACTGCGCCCCCGCCTCGTCTGGGACCGCGACGCGGGGACGCTCACCGGCCGACCCGGTGCGCAGCGCATCGCGGTGACCAGCGGCGGAACGATCCCCGATCGCGGGCTCTTCGGTGTCTTCGTGGCGGGCGAGTCCCAGAACGCGCGCGTCGGCGAGCTCGACGAAGAGATGGTCTACGAGTCGCGGGTCAACGACGTCTTCACGCTCGGCACCACGAGCTGGCGCATCGTCGAGATCACCCACGACCGGGTGAACGTCCTGCCCGCCTTCGGCCAGCCCGGCAAGCTGCCGTTCTGGCACGGCGACGGCATCGGACGCCCCGCCGAACTCGGCGAAGCGCTGGGAAAGTTCTCGCGCGACCTCGCCGGCGCCGAACAGGCCAAGGCCGAGGAGCGTCTGCGCGAATCCGGGCTCGACGACAACGCGATCACCAACCTGCTGTCGTATCTCGCTGAGCAGCGCGAAGCGACCGGGAGCCTCCCCACCGACCGCACCCTGACCGTCGAGCGCAGCCGCGACGAGGTCGGCGACTGGCGCATCATCCTGCACTCCCCCTACGGCATGCAGGTGCACTCGCCCTGGGCCCTCGCGGTGAACGCGCGGATCCGCGAGCGACTGGGCGTCGAGGGGGCCGCCGTCGCGAGCGATGACGGGATCATCGCCCGGGTACCGGATGCCGCGGCCGAACCGCCCGGGGCCGACCTCTTCGTCTTCGAACCCGACGAGCTCGAGCAGATCGTCACCGACGAGGTCGGCGGTTCGGCGCTGTTCGCCTCGCGTTTCCGCGAGTGCGCCGCGCGGGCTCTGCTGCTCCCGCGACTGAATCCCAACCGGCGTTCGCCCCTGTGGCAGCAGCGCCAGCGCTCGGCCCAGCTGCTCGAGGTCGCGAAGCGGCATCCGTCGTTCCCGATCATCCTCGAGACGCTCCGCGAGGTGCTGCAGGACGTCTACGACCTGCCCGCCCTGCTGCGGGTGACCCGACAGATCGGCGAGCGGCGGATCCGCCTCGTCGAGATCACCACGTCGCAGCCCTCGCCGTACGCCCGCGACCTGCTCTTCGGGTACGTCGGGGCGTTCATGTACGAGGGCGACTCGCCCCTCGCCGAGCGACGCGCGGCCGCCCTCTCGGTCGACCCGGCGCTGCTGAGCGAACTGCTCGGCAAGGTCGAGATGCGCGAACTCCTCGACCCCGAGGTCATCGCGCAGTTCGAGCGCGAAGCGCAGCGCCTCGACCCCGACCGCCGCGCGCGCGGCGTCGAGGGCGTGGCCGACCTCCTGCGCATCCTCGGGCCGCTCGACGCGACCGAGGTCGCCGCTCGCCTCGACGCCGAGAGCGATGCCCTCGCCGAGGCCGAGCAGCACCTCGCGACCCTCGTCGACGATCGTCGCGCGATCCGCGTCACGATCGGCGGTGTCTCGCGCGTCGCCGGGATCGAAGACGCCGGGCGACTCCGCGATGCTCTCGGCGCGGCGCTGCCCGTCGGCATCCCGAACGCCTTCCTCGAACCTCTCGCCGACCCGCTCGGCGACCTGGTCGCGCGGTACGCGCGCACGCACGCGCCCTTCACAACCGATGCGGTCGCCGAGCGGCTGGGCGTCGGCATCGCGGTCGCCCGGTTGACGCTGCAGCGGCTCGAGTCGCAGGGGCGGCTAGCGAGCGGCTTCTTCCTGCCGGACCCTTCGACAGGCTCAGGGTCCGGAAGCGGCAACCGCGGCGACGACACCGAGTGGTGCGACGTCGAGGTGCTCCGGCGACTGCGCATGCGCTCGCTCGCCGCCATCCGCGGCAGCGTCGAGCCCGTCCCGCCGGCGGCCTACGCGCGCTTCCTCCCCATGTGGCAGCACCTGGGCCGCCCTCTCGAGGGCATCGACGGCGTGCTCGCGGTGATCGAACAGCTCGCCGGCGTCCCGATCCCGGCGAGCGCATGGGAGTCACTCGTGCTCCCCTCCCGCGTCCGCGATTACTCTCCCGCATTCCTCGACGAGCTCACCGCGACGGGAGAGGTCGTCTGGTCCGGCCACGGCACCCTTCCGGGCCGCGACGGCTGGATCGCCCTGCATCCCGCCGAGGCGGCGCCCTTCACCCTGCAAGACCCCGACGACCCCGACGATCCGGCACCCGACTCGCTCGAGGCACGCATCCTCGCGGCGCTCGACGGCGGAGGTGCCTACTTCGCCGCGCAGCTGAAGCAGCTCGCCGGGGCCGAGAACGAGCAGTCGGTCAACGACGCGCTCTGGGCGCTCACCTGGGCGGGACGCGTCACGAACGACACGTTCGCCCCGGTCCGCACGCTGCTCAGCGGCGGCGGGCAGTCGCACCGGGTCGCGCGGCGCGCCCCGCGCGCGCGGATGTATCGCGGTGCCGCGATGCCCCGGGCGACCTCGGCCCCGCGTCCCCCGTCGCTCGGCGGGCGCTGGTCGCTCCTCCCCGAGAGGGAGCAGGATGCCGCCGCCCGCGCGACCGCGACGGCGAGCCTGCTGCTCGACCGGTACGGCGTCGTGACGCGGGGGGCCGTGCAATCCGAGGGCGTCCCCGGCGGGTTCGCGCAGGTGTACCGGATCCTCGCCGGGTTCGAAGAAGCGGGACACTGCCGACGCGGGTACGTCATCGAGAAGCTCGGGGCGGCCCAGTTCGCCGCCTCGGCGACGGTCGACCGGCTCCGCGAGTTCGCCGCCGTCGCCGATCCCCCGCCCCTGCGCACCGTCACCCTCGCGGCGACCGACCCGGCCAACCCCTATGGCGCGGCGCTCGGCTGGCCCGCCATCGAGGGCGTCACCCATCGCCCGGGACGCAAGGCGGGAGGACTGGTCGTGCTGGTCGACGGCGAGCTGACCCTGTACCTCGAACGCGGGGGGCGCACCGCCCTGGCCTTCACCGACGATGAGGCGCGCCTCGCGGCCGCCGCGACCGACCTCGCCGAGACGGCGAAACGACGACGACTCGAGACGTTGACGATCGAGCAGGTCAACGGCGAGTTCGTGTACGGCACGGCCGTCGGCCGCGCGCTGCGCACCGCAGGCTTCGTCGAGTCCCCGAAGGGTCTGACCCTGCGCAAGCTCACCGCGGGCGACACGCTGCGCGAGGCCGCCCGTGCCTGAGGGCGACACCGTCTACCGCGCCGCGGCCAAACTCTCTGCGGCCCTCGCGGGCAAGGTCGTGACGCGCTTCGACATCCGCGTGCCCGGGAGCGCGACGGCCGACCTGCGCGGGGAGACCGTCCACGAGGTCGCCGCTCGCGGCAAGCACCTCCTGCATCGCATCGGCGGCTACACGCTGCACTCGCACCTCAAGATGGAGGGCCGGTGGGACATCTACCGCCCCGGCGAGCGCTGGCGTCGACCCGCCTTCAAGGCACGCGCGATCGTCGGGGTGGCGGGCGCCGACGCCGTCGGCTTCGACCTCGCGATGGTCGAGGTGCTCCGCACCACCGACGAGCACACCGTCATCGGCCACCTCGGTCCCGACCTGCTCGCCGACGACTGGGACGAAGAGGAGGCCGTCCGGCGCGTCGCCGCCGACACGCGCGAGGTCCATGTCGCTCTGCTCGACCAGCGCAACGTCGCGGGATTCGGCAACGTCTACGCGAACGAGCTGCTGTTCGTCCGCGGCATCGCCCCGACGACCCCCGCGACCGACATCGACGCTTCGGCCACGATCGCGCTCGGCGAGCGCATGATCCGCGCGAACCTCCCCCGCCCCGAGCGAACGTTCACGGGCGACACGCGCCCGGGCCGCCGATTCTGGGTCTACGGCCGCGAAGGCGCCCCCTGCCGACGGTGCGGCACGCCGATTCGCGCGACCACGCTCGGGGCTTCGGCGACGAGCGAGCGCAACGTGTACTGGTGCCCCACCTGCCAGCCCGGGTGAGCGTCGGCCTCTTCACGGATCAGCGCCCCTCCGGTGCCCTCCTGTCAACCCGGCTCGCCTGGCCAGGCGAGCGTGCGAGAACAGGAGGACGCAACATCGTCGGGAGTCCTCGCCGCACTTCTCTCGACGTCGAGCAAACCGATGGCGGCACGGGCGACGAAGAACCATTCGAGGGAATGAAGGGCATTCCCCACCCGTTGTCATACATGTCGGCTGAATCCGAGAGTCGACCGGAGGGGATCGTGGGTAAGAACTACATCGACATCGAAAACGACCACGGCGAAACGCTGCGCTACCGCAAGCACGTCAACGGTCGCGGACTCGTCGCGCACGGCGCGAAGGTCCACCCGTCGGCGCTGGTCGAAAACGGCGCCTACGTCGAACCCGGCGTGCAGATCGCCGCGGGTGTTCATGTCGGCCGCGGGGCGTGGATCGAGTCCGACGCCGTCATCGGTCCCGAGGCACGCATCGAGCCGCACGCGCACATCTGCGCGGGAGCGGTCATCGGCGCGGGCGCTCACATCGGCGTTCGCACGCAGGTGGGCCACAACGCCCGCATCGCGACGGGCTCGCTCATCGGCGACGACGAGATCATCAACGACGGCGAGGCCGTCGCCACCGATCAGCGGGGGCTCCGCCTGGCCGCGTGACGCGGTCGTCCGATGGACCGCCGAACGGCCTCACGACCCGCACGACTCCTCGGAGCGTGCGGGTTTTCGTCTTCCGCGGGAGGGGATCCCTCAGGCGAAGATCGCCAACACCAGACCGATCAGCGGCAGCGTGCCCTGGATGGTCGCGGGGCGCAGGTACTTGCTGCCCGACGTCACGAGCACGAGCGCAGCACCGAGCATCGACCCCAGCGAGAAGATCAGCAGGGTGCGTCCGGCCACGTCGCCGACGCCGTTGACGATCCAGAAGAGGATGCCGATGATCGCGCCGATCGCGAGGAACAGGTTGTAGAAGCCCTGGTTGTACGCCATGGGCTTCGTGGCATCCGCCGTCTTCTGGTCAGCGATGCCGAAGACCTTCCACGTCTTCGGCTGCGACCAGCGCACGCTCTCGAGCACGAAGATGTAGACGTGCAGCAGGGCCGCGAGACCCGCGAAAACAAGCGCCAGGATGCCGATCATGCGGTCTACGTTACTCGCGCGGATAGCCTGGAACCATGGCGAATGGCAGCGGGTCCCGCGGGCGCGGCTCCGGTGGTGGCGCGCGCAAGGGCGGGGTCGCGCGCCCCGCGACGCCGAAACGACCTGCGAAAGCGAAAGCACCACGCCCGGCACCCGCTCCGCCGGAGCCTCCGCGCAGCTTCGTGCTGGGCGCGGTTCCCGGAGCGACCCCCGGCAAGTGGATCGGGCTGTGGCGCGAGCGCCTGCCGCACGTCTCCCTCGAGCTCCGCGAGATCGACGTCGCCGGCCAGCGGGCGCACCTCGACGAGGTGGACGCGGCGCTCGTGCGGCTTCCCGTCGTGGCATCCGATGATCTCCACCTCATCCCGCTCTACGAGGAGCAACCCGTCGTCGTGATGTCGGTCGACTCGCACCTGACCGCCGGTGACGAGCTCGAGACCGCAGATCTGGCCGGCGAGGTCGTGATCGTCCCCCACGACGATGTGCTCGGTGCGCGGATCCCGGATGCCGTCGCCCCGGCGTTCGCGCCGCCGGCGGACACCGGAGAGGCCATCGCGACGGTGGCCGCGGGCGTCGGCGTCGTGATCGTGCCGATGTCGCTCGCGCGCGCCCACCAGCGCCGCGACGTCGAGTACCGCGTGCTGCGCGACGGACCGGTGTCGACCGTGGCGCTCGCGTGGCTCCGGGACCGCACCACGCCCGACGTCGAGACGTTCGTCGGCATCGTGCGGGGTCGCACGGCGCGCTCCTCGCGCTGACCCTGCGCGGGATCGCCGATCCGCGTCCGAGGTGCCGACCCACGCCCGACGCTCCACCCCGCGCCCGCGGCGTCGACCCACGCCCGACGCTCCGCCCCGCGCCCACGGCGCGACCCACGCGAGACGGGTCGGACCCTGCGCGGTAGGGTGCGATCGACGCGCACCGCGAAGGGGAGACGGAATGCACGGACGCACAGCGACGAACGCCCTCGCGATGACCGTCGTGCTCATCCTGATCGGCGCGGCTCCCGCCGTCGCCGACGACACGAGCGGTTCCGCGTCAGCGCCCGTCGTGCGCTCCGCGGAGACGGCCGCGCCCGGACCCGACGACACCCCCACGCCCGCGCGGGACGCCGCTCCCGCCGCTGACACCGACCCCGACGTCTCCCGGGGTGTCACCCACGCGCAGAACCCTTCGGTTCCCGAGGGAGCGGTCTGGACCGAGCACTACCTGCCGTCGTCGGTCGCGAACCGCAACGGCGACCCGGTCGAGTTGCACGCCGACGTGCTCCGACCGGCCGGGCTGCCGGCGGACGCCCGGACACCGGTGATCCTCATCAGTGGTCCGTACCTCTCGCACGCCGGCCAGCAGGCCGACGAGGAGAAGGCCTTCACCGGCCCGTCGCTGCGTCACCGCGCCTTCCTCGACGACGGCGGTCTCTTCGCCGCCGGATACACCGTGGTGTTCGGCGACCTGCGCGGCTTCGGCGGGAGCTCCGGCTGCTACGACCTCACCGGTCCGGGCGAACAGGCCGACGTGCGCGCGTTCGTGGAGTGGGCGGCATCCGCTGCGTGGTCCACCGGCCGCGTCGGGATGTACGGGAAGTCCTACGACGCCACCACGGGACTCCTCGGTCTCGCGGAGAGGCCTGCGGGTCTCGCGGCGGTCGTCGCGCAGGAGCCGTCGTGGAACCTCTACGACTACCTGTACGAGAACGGCATCCCCGCCGAGAACAACCGCACGACGATCGACGCGTACAACGGCATCGCAGCGCTCCCCGGGATCGATCACCCGGGCACCGTGGACGGAGTCGTCATCCCGCCCGACACCGAGCGCTACCGGACGAACGCCGCGTACGAGCAGACCCACCCCGAGTGCGCTGCCGGCATTCTGGCCGACACCCTGGCATCCGACCGTGCCTCGTCGTTCTGGAGCGCCCGCGACACCGCGCAGCGGGCGGCGGGGTCGACGGTCCCGCTGTTCCTCACGCAGGGATGGACCGAGAGGAACACGCGCCCGGAGGGCATGGCGGAGTTCCTGGATGCCATCGAGGGCCCGGTGAGCGGGTGGGCGGGGCCGTGGGACCACGTCTCCGGCAACGATGTCGATGACGAAGGGCGTCTGAAGATGGGGCGCGCCGGGTGGGTGGACGAGGTGCGGGCGTTCTTCGACGCCCATCTGCGCGGTGCCCCGGCCCCCGACCCCGCCTGGGCGCTGCAGGACAATGAGGGGCGCTGGCGCCTGCAGGCGTCCTGGCCCGGCGTCACGCGGGAGGTCACCGCGCCCCTTGCCCCCGGCTCCTACGTCGACACCGGACGCGGCGCCGATGCTCTGCCGCCCGATGACGAGGGCGACGGTTCGTTCTTCGGCACCGCACCCCGCGACGCGCAGAGCATCGGGGCCTCTCAGACGCTTTCGACGCCCGTGGACGCGCCCACCCGGCTGAGCGGGCGGGCGTCCCTGAGCCTGCGGACTCAGGGGACCGGCGTCGCCCACGCGCGCCTCTGGGACGTCGACCCCGCAGGCGTTCCGACGCTGATCGTCGAGGAGGCGGCCCCGGTGGACGCCTCGGGGACCACGCGCATGACCCTGCGCAACGTCGACTGGACCCTGGAACCCGGTCATGCACTGCTCGTGACGGTGGGAACGACCGACTCCCTCGCCTGGCGGCCCACCCCGAGTGAGCAGAAGGTCACGATCGCGGGCGGAGAGGCGACCCTCCCGCTGCAGGCGACGACCGGCGACGTTCCCGCCGAGGGACAGCCGGCCCCCTTCCTGGCCACCTACCTCGCGAACGCGCGCTGGCCGGTCCCGATCACGACGACGGCGAGCTTCGCTCTGGCCGACGTCGCGCCGATGCCCGTCCCTTCCGCATCGCCCGCTCCACCCGCCCGTCTCGCGGAGTCCGGGATGCCGTCGAGCCCGGGCCTCGCCGTCGGAGGCGCCGCCGCGCTCCTCGCGGGGGCTCTCCTCGTTGCGGTCCGACGATCACGCGCCGGCGCGGCCCTCGCGCGAGGGACCGGACGGCGCGGTTCCCGCCCCTGACACCCGGAGTGCCCGTGCGTCGTCATGCGTCGCGAAAGGGCCTCCCCTCGGCCCCCTCCGCATAGAATCCTCGGATGACCGGTCGCCTGCTCTACGTCTGCGCTCGCCCGCAGCGCGAGGCGGCCGTGGCCGAGTGGGCGTCGTTCCGTGACGGCCTCGGCGTGCGCGACGACGACCTCGTCCATCACGATCTCGTGCGCGAACCCCTGCCCGCCGACCTCGACCGGTTTGCGGCCGTCGTCGTGGGTGGGAGCCCCTTCAACGTCACCGACCCCGACAAGACCGAGGAGCAGCGCCGCCTCGAGCGCGACCTCGAGCGCCTCGCCGCGACCGCGATCGAGGGCCGCACGAACGCCCTCTTCACGTGTTTCGGCATCGGCGTGGTCACGCGCCTGCTGGGCGGCGAGGTCACCCTCCTGCACCCGGAGGGCACCGGTCCCGCCGACATCACGCTGACGGAGGCCGGTCGTGCCGACGAGCTCTTCGGCATCCTGAGCCCCCGTTTCGAGGCGTTGACCGCGCACAAGGAGGGCACCGCGAGCGTGCCGCCGACCGCGACGCTGCTCGCCGAGAACGACGCGTGCCCGGTCCAGGCCTACCGCGCCGGCACCGGACTCTGGGCGACGCAGTTCCACCCGGAGCCCACCGCCGACGCCTTCGTCGCGCGCATGGAGGTCTACCGCGATGCGGGGTACTTCGACGCGGAAGCGTTCGACCAGGTCTCGGCGCACGTGCGCACGGTGTCGGTCGAGCAGCCGACGCTCCTGCTGCGGTCCTTCGCCGCGCGCGCCGTCGCCGCCTGACGCGGCGCACGTGAGCCACGGTCCGCGAGAAATCGCGCAAACGGGATTCCGCGATGTCAAGCCCGCAGCCTCGATCTCGCTAGCTTATCTAGGCTTTCACCCATGAACGCAACAGCTCCATGGCGGGGGAACGACCTCGCACGTCAGATCGTCGTCCTCTCCGCGGTGTCGTTCATGCTCATCGCGGCCGTGATCGGGGCCGGAGCCTTCGGCAACTCGGCGGTCCAGGATCAGCAGGGCGGCGCCCTCAACACCGACGGGTCGTACCTCGCCCCAGCCGGCCCCGCCTTCTCGATCTGGTCGGTGATCTACCTCGGACTCATCGCGTACGCGATCTGGCAGGCCCTCCCCCGCCAGCGCACGAACCCGCGCCAGCGCGCGCTCGGGTGGCTCATCGCCCTGACGATGACCCTCAACGGACTCTGGCTCGTCGCCGCGCGCTTCGGCACGCTCTTGCTCACCGTGGTCGTCATCGTGCTGCTTCTCGCCGCCCTGGGCTGGACGTTCCACGTCGCCGTCACCACCCGCGAACCGCGGGGCGGGGCGGTCGACTCCGTGCTCATCGACGGCGTCACGGGCCTGCACCTCGGCTGGGTCACCCTCGCCACGGTCGCCAACACGGCCGCGTGGCTCACGACCATCGCCCCGTCATCGTGGGAGAAGGCAGCGGATGCCATCGGCATCGCGGTCCTGGTCGTGGTGGGCCTCATCGGCCTGGCGATCGCGTGGCGGAGCGCGTGGCGAATCACCCCCGCCCTGGCCCTCGCGTGGGGTCTGAGCTGGCTCGCGGTCGAGCGCTTCGGCGGCGAGCCGCGGAGCACCGGCATCGGCGTGATGGCGATCATCGTGGCCGTGTTCGTGCTGCTGCCGCCGGCGGTCATCCGCATCCTGCGCCTGATCCGGCCGTCGGTCGACTGACCTCCCCCGAACCTCGTCCCACTTGTGGCTGGTTGCAGCCCCTCCAACGAGCCATAAGTGAGACACACTCCGCAGAAGTGGGACGAGGTGAGCGAGCAGGCGAGCAGGCGGGACGCGCTCGGCGGAATCCGGACACAGAGAACGCCCCGCCCGACCGGGAGGTCGGACGGGGCGTTCTCGGCGTCAGAGCACCGGACCCGCGATCGCGCTGCCACCCGCCGGGACGGTGAGCTCGGTGTCCTCGAGCACGACGCCCTCCACCGTCGCCAGGAGCACCCGGGCACCGGGGACGACGGATGCCGAAGCTTCGGCATCCGAGAGGTTCACGACGACCACGAGGTCACCGCGACGCAGTTCGTACACGCGCCCCCCGGTCGCCTCGCGCGCCGCGGCCGACAGGCCCTCGCGCGAGGGGTCGGTGAGCTCCGGGCGCTCGCGACGCAGCTTCGCCAGCTCGCGGTAGAGGCCCAGCAGCTGCGCGTGATCGCCCTCGCCGACCTCGTCCCAGTCGAGCTTCGAGTTCTCGAACGTCGTCGGGTCCTGCGGGTCCGGGACCGTCGACTCGTCCCAGCCCATCTTCGCGAACTCGGCGATGCGGCCCTCGGCGGTGGCCTTGCCCAGTTCGGGCTCGGGGTGCGAGGTGAAGAACTGCCACGGGGTCGACGCCCCCCATTCCTCGCCCATGAAGAGCATCGGCGTGCCGGGAGCGGTGAGCGTCAGCACGGCCGCCGCGGCGAGGCGGTCGTAGCCGAGCGTCTGCGAGAGGCGGTCGCCGGCCGCGCGGTTGCCGATCTGGTCGTGATCCTGCGCGAAGGTCACGAGGCGCCAGTTCGGCACATCCTTCGGGATCGGCTTGCCGTGCTTCTCCTCGCGGAAGGTCGAGTAGGTGCCGTCGTGGAAGAACCCACCCTCGCTCACCTTGCGGAACGCGTCGAGGTCTTCGAAGTCCTCGTAGTAACCGATCGTCTCGCCGGTCAGGGCGACGTGCACCGTGTGGTGCCAGTCGTCCGACCACTGCGCGGTCAGACCGTAGCCGCCGGCCTCGCGCGGCAGGATCAGCTTCGGGTCGTTCATGTCGCTCTCGGCGATGGTCGTGAGCGGGATGCCGCGGTGCGCCGACAGGGCGTCGGTGCGCTCGGCGATCTCCTGGAGAACGTGCGGGTCGCGGTGGTCGAGCAGCGCGTGCACGGCATCCAGGCGCAGGCCGTCGACGTGGTAGTCGCTCATCCACATCAGCGCGTTCTCGACGATGTAGGCGCGCACGGCGTCCTCGTCGAGGTTCACGGAGTCGCCCCACGTGTTGCGGCTGCCCTCGCGCAGGTACGCGCCGAACTCGGGCAGGTAGTTGCCCGAGGGTCCGAGGTGGTTGTAGACCACGTCCTGGATGACGGCGAGCCCGGCCGTGTGCGCCGCGTCGACGAAGCGCTGGTAGGCCTCGGGTCCGCCGTAGGCCTCGTGCACGGTGTACCAGAGCACCCCGTCGTATCCCCAATTCCAGGTGCCGTTGAAGCCGTTCACGGGGAGCAGTTCGACGTGGGTCACGCCCAGGTCGACGAGGTGTTCGAGGCGTCCGATCGCGGCATCCAGGGTGCCCTCGGGCGTGAAGGTGCCCAGGTGCAGCTCGTAGATCAGCCCGCCCGCGAGCTGCTTGCCCGTCCACGCGGCGTCATTCCACGTGTAGACGGAGGGATCGAACCACGCCGACGCCTCGTGCACGCCGCCCGGCTGGCGCCGCGAGCGCGGGTCGGGGCGCAGGTCGTCGCCGTCGCCGAGCACGAAGCCGTATCGCTCGCCGTCGGCGAGCTCGACCGGGGCCGTCCACCACCCGTCCGACGCCGAGGTCATCTCGACGTCTTCGACGACGCTATCGCCGCTGTCATCGAGCCGCCGCAGCCGCACGCGCTCCGCCTTAGGTGCCCAGACATCGATGCTCATGATGTGTCCTTCCGCGTGAGGGGTCAGGATGTGTCGCTTGGCGGCGCGTGAGGCGACAGAAAGTGACCCCTCACGCCCACAGAGGGTCAGAAGATCAGCAGGGCTACCGGGTAGAACGCCAGCAGATCCGACAGGGGGGTCGGTCCGCCGGCGAACGAGCGGCCGGTCAGCACGTCGATCACGGGAGTATCCGGCAGAAGCACCACCGTGTCGCGCCACCCGCCCGCCGCCGCCAGACCATGCGGCAGGCGCGTCGCCACGGCGAACACCCCGCCGCGGTCGAACGCGACGACATGGTCGGATGCCACTCCCGCGGCCTCCAGCGGACGGTAGATCTCGAGCGGGTGCTCACGACGCAGCCGCAACGCGCGCGAGGTCACGAGCAGCTTGGCCGCGCCCGTGGCATCCACCGCCGGGAACGCTGCGCCGGGCGCGTCGAGCGAGGCGAGCAGACGGCGCCGCTCGGCGAAGTCGACCGCGCGACGGTTGTCCGGGTCGACGAGCGACTGCTCCCACAGCTCCGAGCCCTGGTAGACGTCGGGGACGCCCGGGCCCAGGAGCTGCAGCAGCTTCGCCGACAGGCCGTTCGACCAGCCCGCGGGCGAGATCTCGTCGACGAACGCGCGCACACGCTCGGCGGCGGGACCCGTGGCCGCGTCGACGAGCGCGTGCATGCGCTCCTCGAAGGCCTCGTCCTGCTCCCACCAGCCGGTGACCTCGCTCGCCTCGCGCGCCGCTTTCTCGGCGTACGCGTGCAGGCGCTCGCGGTACTCCTTCAGGCCCTCGGGAGTGGATGCCGAGGCCGGCCACGCCCCGACGATCGCCTGCCACAGCAGGGCGTCGAAGGGCCCGTGCCCGGTCGAGGCGATCTCACGGAACTCACCCAGCACCTCGGCCCAGCGCTCCGGGATCTCGGCCAGCACCGCGATGCGGGCGCGCGTGTCCTCGCCGCGCTTGGTGTCGTGCGTCGACAGCGTCGTCATCGCCATCGGCCAGGATGCCTGCCGCAGCGCCTGCGCCATGTGGAAGCCCGCGACGTCGAGAGAGAATTCCCCCGGATCGCCGCCCACCTCGGTCAGCGATCCCAGCCGCGTGTAGCGGTAGAACGCCGTGTCCTCGACACCCTTGGCCATCACGGGCCCGGTCGTCTGCTGGAAGCGCCACGCGACCTCGAGGCTCGTGTCGGCGAGCACCGGGACGAGCTTCTCGATCACGTCGCCCAGCTCGGGTCGGCGCCCCTCGGCCTCGCCCGCGGCGGCGTCGAGGTGCGCGCGACCGGCGGGGAGGTACGAGCGGTAGACGGGGAAGCACGCGAGGATCTCGGCGAGCGCGTCCTGCAGCACGTCGGCGCCGAACTCCTCGCGCAGCTCCGCGGGAAGGCCCCGCACCAGACGCCGGATCTCCGACACCTGGATGGAATCGGCGATCTTCCGCTTCGTGTCGTGGATGAGGTCGCGCCAGCCCGTGAGCGCGGGGAGCTCGCTGTCGTCGCGCAGACGCGCGTCGAGCGCATTGAGCGCGGCCTCGCCCGCGGGGTCGGTCAGGACACGGTCGATCTCCGCGAGCGCGTCGTACCCGGTGGTCCCCGCGGTCTTCCACCACGGGGGCAGCGCCTCGCCGTGCTCGAGGATCTTCTCGCCGAGCACGTAGCCGACCTCGCCCTCGCCCGCGTCCTCGAGCGCGACGGCCAGCTGGTCGAGGTACCCGCCGGGATCGACGAGTCCGTCGGGGTGGTCGACCCGCAGGCCGTCGGCGAGACCCTCGCGCACCCAGCGCAGGATCTCCGCGTGGGTGGCGTCGAACACCTCGGGCAGCTCGACGCGGACGCCCGCGAGGGTCGTGACGGCGAAGAAGCGACGGTAGTTGAGGTCGGCCGCCTCGTCCTGCCAGAACCGCAGCTCGAAGTTCTGCGCGTCGAGCAGAGCACGGATGTCCGACGTCCCCGTCCCCGGTGCGACCGGGAAGGCGTGGTCGTAGTAGCGGATGAGTCCGTCGGGGGCATCGTCGGCCGGCGTCGGGTCGTACGAGATTTCGTCGATCACGTCGGCGAGATCCGCGCCGAGCACCGGCACGCGCACCTTGCCTCCGCCGAACTCCCAGTCGATGTCGAAGGAGTCCGCGTACGTCGAGGCGCGTCCCTGACGCAGCACGTCCCACCACCACGCGTTCGCGCGCGGTTCCGAGACGCCCATGTGGTTGGGGACGATGTCGATCAGGATGCCGAGTTCCTCGGCGCGCGCCGCCTCGACGAAGCGCGAGAGGCCCTCGGCGCCGCCGCGGGCGGGGTCCACGCGCGTGACGTCGACCACGTCGTACCCGTGGTCCGAGCCGGGCGTGGCCTCGAGCAACGGCGAGAGGTACGCCCACGAGACCCCGAGGCGACCGAGGTAGTCGGTCACCTCAGCGGCGTCGTCGAGGGTGAACGATTCGCGGATCTGCAGGCGGTAGGTCGAAAGCGGATGCCGCATCTCAATCACAGCTCCGGCTTGGGCGCCTGACCCGGGAGGTCGTCGGTGCCGACGACCTGGATCTGCGCCGTGAGGGAGGCCGCGACCGAGTGGTCGACCTCGGGCTCGGGCAGGTGGTGCTCGCGCAGGACGATGAGCGACTTCGGCTCGAGCGGCAGCGTCTCACCCGGGCTCAGCGGTTCGGTGTTCGCGCGTTCGCCGGCGGTGTCGACGTACGCGTCCCACTCGGGGGCGTACTCGAAGGCCGGCAGCACGAAGTCGACGGGCTCGTCGCCCGCGTTGAACAGCACGAGGAAGTGGTCGTCGCTGATGGACTCGCCGCGACGGTCGCGCTCGCGGATCCCCTGGCCGTTGAGGAAGACGCCCACCGCGCGGCCGAAGCCGCTGTCCCAGTCATCGGGCTGCATGAGGGAGCCGTCGGGGCGCAGCCACACCACGTCGGGGATCGGCGCCCCCTCCTCCATCTTCACCGGGCGGCCGTCGAAGAAGCGGCTGCGGCGGAAGGTGGGGTGCTGCTTGCGCAGGCGGGCGAGGGCGGCGGTGAACTCGATGAGCGGGTGGTCGACGTTCGACCAGTCCACCCACGTGATCTCGTTGTCTTGGGCGTAGCCGTTGTTGTTGCCGCCCTGTGTACGGCCCAGCTCGTCGCCGTGCAGCAGCATCGGCACCCCCTGGCTGAGTAGCAGCGTCGCGATGAAGTTGCGCTGCTGCTGCGCCCGGCGCTTCAAGACCTCGGGGTCGTCGGTGGGACCTTCGACGCCCATGTTGCTCGAGCGGTTGTGCGATTCGCCGTCGTTGTTGTCTTCGCCGTTGGCCTCGTTGTGCTTTTCGTTGTACGAGACGAGGTCGCGGAGAGTGAAGCCGTCGTGGGCGGTGACGAAGTTGATGGATGCCACGGGGAAGCGCCCCGAATGCTCGTACAGATCCGCCGAGCCGGTGAGGCGCGACGCGAACTCGGCGAGCGCCTGCGGCTCGCCGCGCCAGAAGTCGCGCACGGTGTCGCGGTACTTGCCGTTCCACTCGGTCCACTGCGGCGGGAAGTTGCCGACCTGGTAGCCGCCGGGACCGACGTCCCACGGCTCGGCGATGAGCTTGACCTGCGAGACCACCGGGTCCTGCTGCACGAGCTCGAAGAAGGTCGCGAGCTTGTCGACCTCGTAGAACTCGCGCGCGAGGGTCGAGGCGAGGTCGAAGCGGAAGCCGTCGACGTGCATGTCCAGCACCCAGTAGCGCAGCGAGTCCATGATCAACTGCAGCGTGTGGGGGTTGCCCACGTTCATGCTGTTGCCGGTACCGGTGTAGTCGGTGTAGTAGCGCTTGTCGTCGTCTTCGAGGCGGTAGTAGGCCTCGTTGTCGATACCGCGCATCGACAGGGTCGGGCCCATGTGGTTGCCCTCGGCCGTGTGGTTGTAGACCACGTCGAGGATGACCTCGATGCCCGCGGCGTGCAGAGCCTTGACCATGGCCTTGAACTCCTGCACCTGCTGGCCGTGGTCGCCCGTCGAGGAGTAGGTGTTCTGCGGGGCCAGGAAGGCGATGGTGTTGTAGCCCCAGTAGTTCGACAGATCCTTCTCTTCGAGGGTCGAGTCGTTGACGAACTGGTGCACCGGCATGAGCTCGATGGCGGTGACGCCGAGCTTGCGCAGGTGATCGATGATGGCCGGGTGGGCGATGCCGGCGTAGGTGCCGCGCAGCTCCTCGGGCACGTCGGGGTGCAGCTGGGTGAGGCCCTTGACGTGCGCCTCGTAGATGAAGCTCTCGGCGTAGGGGATCTTGGGCTGACGGTCGCCCGCCCAGTCGAAGAACGGGTTGATGACCACGCCCTTCATCATGTGCGCGGCCGAGTCCTCGTCGTTGAACGAGTCGGGGTCGCCGAATTCGTAGCTGAAGACCGGCTGGCCCCAGTCGATCTGCCCCTCGACCGCCTTCGCGTAGGGGTCGAGCAGCAGCTTGCTCGGGTTGAAGCGCTTGCCCTCGCCGGGCGCGTACTCGCCGTGCACGCGGTAGCCGTAGCGCTGACCGGGCTGGATGTTGGGGAGGTAGGCGTGCCAGACGAAGGCGTCGACGTCGATCAGCTCGAAGCGCGTCTCCGTCCCGTCCTCGTCGAAGAGGCACAGCTCGACCTTCTCCGCCCCCTCGCTGAAGAGGGCGAAATTCGTCCCGTTACCGTCGTAGGTGGCCCCGAGGGGATAGCTGGATCCTGGCCATTGCTGCTGCACGTCGCTCACGATAGACCAGCGTTGTTGCCGCCTTTCGCCGTCTCGACGCCGTTGACACCCGGGTCGGCCCCGACTATGCGCGCTCGGGTGGGTGCCGCAGGAGTTCGATGCGTTCGTCGAGATACCGCGTGAGGGGCAGGAAGCCGCCTGCCGCGGTCCACCGCACGAGCGTCTCTCCCCCGCGCACCGCAAGGGGCGCGGACCGCTCGTCGACGGCGGAGAGATCGATCGGATGCCAGCCGATGTGCACGCTCTCCCCCTCCGGCACGCCTCCCCGCGCGGCGGCCGCCGCGAGCTCGGCCCGCCGACGCTGTGATTCGGCGGCGAATCCCCGCCGGACCTCGGCACGCGAGCGCACGATGTCCCCCGTGGCCAGAACGGCCTCCTCGGTCAGGAGCAGAACGCCGAGGTGCCACGCGGTCCCGCGCGGCACGATGCGCGCCGCACGCGGGATGCCGAGCACCCGGCGCCCCTCCTGCAGCTCGCCGAGTCTCTCGCGCGGCGCATCGGCCAGGCGCGCACGCACGTCCTCCCACAGGTCCCCGGTCATGCGTTCGACTCCTCCGCGCGCGCGGTCTCCGCGCGCTCGACCGCGCGCTGGGCGCCGCGGGTCGCCGCGACCGCGTCCTTCTGCTCCTTCTCCCGCTGCGCGACGACCGTGTCCGCCTCGGCCGCTTCTCCTTCCGCGCGCGCGAGATCGGCCCGCAGCCCCTCGACGCGTTCATGTGCCCTGTCGGCGCGTTCTCGCGCCGTCGCGACCCGCCGGTCGGCCGCCGCGTTCTCGCGCTTCGCGTCGGCGTGGGCTCGTTCCGCCTCCCGCACCGCCCGTTCGGCGGCCTTGCGCGCGCGGCGGGCGGCGAGATCGTCCGGAGGGGGAGCCGGGATCGCGGCAGCGGGCACCGACCCGGCGACGACGTCGCCGAGACCGTCGGTGTCGAGCAGAGCGAGGTCGATGGGCGAGACCAGCCGGCCGGTGAGCACGGCCGCGGCGACTCCCGGATCCACGACCGCGGCGTTCACGGTCTTCTCCACAGCGTCCGCCATCGCCGAGCTGAGCGGCGTCCCCGCCTCCGCGGCGAGCTCGCCGGCGCGCCGCGCCAGGGCCGCGACCAGCTGCCGCCGTTGCTTTCCCAAGCGCGCGAGCTCCGCGGCATCCAGATCGTCCTGCGCCTCCCGCAGGGCGTGCGAGAGCTCGACGGCTTCGCCGAGTCGCCCGTCACGGACGAGGAGATTCACCGCCCACGCGGCGACGGTGGGCTTGCGCAGCTTCGCGATCCTGCGTCCAACCTCGGCGGGCGCCGCCGCGGCGCGCTCGGCGCGGGCGGCGGTGAACCGGGCGGGAGGGAGAGCGAGCAGCTCGGCGGCGGCTTCGTCCAGGAGCGCGTCGTCGTCGCCTCGCGCTGCGCCCGTCATTGCTCCATTCTGACCCTCGCGTCAGAGGGGGACCACCCCGGGGCGGGATCCGCGGATCTCGCGGTGGAGGCGTTCCATGCGCGTGTCGAGTTCGGCGGCCGTGTCGGCGGCATCCTTCAGCTGGTCGAGGAGGTCGCCGGGCACGAGGCGGTCGTACTTGTAATAGATCTTGTGCTCGAGGCTCGCCCAGAAGTCCATCGCGATCGTGCGGAACTGCACCTCGACAGGCACCTGTACCCGTCCGGTCGAAAGGAATACGGGAACCTCGACGATGACGTGGAGGCTCTTGTACCCGTTCGCCTTCGGGTTCGCGATGTAGTCCTTCACATCGCGCACCGTGATGTCGTCCTGCTGCGTGAGCAGGTCGGAGAGGCGATACGCGTCGTCGATGAAGCTGCACGTGACGCGGATACCGGCGATGTCGGTGATCGCGGCGCGGATGGAGTCGAAGTCGGTGTCGATGCCCTTGCGGCGCACCTTGTCCACGAGACTGTCGGGTGTCTTGACGCGGCTCGAGACATGCTCGATCGGGTTGTAGTCGTGCATCTCCTGGAACTCTTCGCGCAGGATCGCGATCTTCGTGTCGACCTCGGCGAGACCGAACCGGTACTCCATGAGAAATCTCTGAAATTCGTCGCGCATGGCACGAAGAGCAGCGCTCGAGACGGTGATCTGCTGATCGTCCAGCGAATCGGCCATGCCCTCGACGGTACCGAAGGCAGATACGAAGGGCCTGGGAGCGTCACGTGCGCGGGGGCTCGGTCTCTCTCGGCACGAGTTCGCCGTCGACGACATCGATCCCGATGAGGCCGTCGAAGACGTCGGGGAGGTCGGCGGGTTCCTCAGCGGGTTCGATCGGCGACGGGGGGTGTCGGTCGTTCACGGCGCTGTCCTTCCGTGGGGTGCCTCTACCGTGACAGCATGCGTCGTCGGGCCGGGGTGGCTTGACACCTTCGGACCGACGACGTATCTCCCGCGGACACGCGCGGTTAGTGTGGAGACATGGGGACGATCATCTACGGAAGCTCGACGACCGTTCATATCGAGGATCGCGCGCTCGCGCACCTCAAGGTCGTCATCTCGACGAAGCTGCGCCGCGGCGAGAGCTTCACGCTCTCGTGGCGCCACCCGGACGAGGAGCCCCGGGGCCGCAGCACACTCTGGCTCCACCCGGCGATTCCGCTGCGCTTCGTCTTCGACGACGCCGAGCCCACCAGGCTCAGCCGGGAATGGATCGAGCGCCTGTCCGAGTCGGCGAACTCGTCGGGCGGCATCATGCTCGTCGCCGAGGACATCGCGCCCTCGCGCGACGCGACCACCGACTCGTCGGCCCGCTGAGGCTCAGCCCTCGTCGGGCGAGCTGTCTTCGGAGGGTTCCGGCGTGATCGCCAGACCGTTGGGGCCGGATGCCGCGAGCATGAGGTCTTCGACCCACACGCGGTTGATGCGCGGCTGACGGCTGCCGTAGAAGTGGAACTGGATCGGCACCGAGGGGTGCATCCAGAAGCTGCGGCGACCGCTGCCGTCGCCGACCTCGACGTCGAACATGAACGACTCCGAGCGGCGCAGCTTGTTCATCACGACGATGCGCAGGTGCGCGAGCGTACGGTCATCGATGTCGACGGCGTTGGCGACGGTGTCGTAGATGAATCTGCCCATGGGATCGAGCCTATCCGAGGAACGCAGATTCACCCGGTTGGCGCGTGCCACGTCCGCGGAGGGGAATCAACCCCTTCGGATGCGGCTCGATGACCTCGGTAGCGTGCTTCTCGTGGGAACGCTCTACTACGGCGACGTCGCGACGCCGATCGAAATGGAAGACCGCGCGCTGGCGCACGTCAAGGTCGTCATCGCGACCAAGCTGCGCCGCGGGGAGAGCTTCACCCTGTCGTGGACGCATGGCCCCGGTCAGGAGGTGGGCCGCAGCACGGTGTGGCTGCACCCTTCCATCCCGCTGCGGTTCGTGTTCGACGAGCCGGAGCCGGCACTGCTGAGCCGCGCGTGGGTCGAGGAATTGGCGAACTCGGCGAACTCGTCAGGTGGCCTGCTGATCGTCCCGGAGCCCGGAACCGAGGCTTCGCCCTCCTGAGCCGTCAGTGAGCGGTCTCCTCGACGGGATCGACCTGGTCCACGGCATCCTGTAGGCGCCCGAGGCACGCGATGACGACATCGCACTCTTCGGGGGACATGTCGGACACGGCCGCCATCATGCGCGTGTGCATCGAGCCGAGCGTCGCGCGCACCTCTTCGTCGCTGGCCGCGGTCGACACGATCCGGATGCTCCGCCGATCGGTGGGGTGCGGCACGCGCCGCACGTGGCCGGAACGCTCGAGTCGATCGATGATCGCCGTGGTCGACGCGGTCGACACACCGAGATAGCGCGTGAGCTCCGCGGGGGTCACGTGACGCTCCTGCCCGGCGGCGCGCAGAAGGTAGCGCAGGACCAGGAGGTCGTTCTCGCCCATCGACATCGCCTCGCGCGTGCGGCGGCGCATGGCGACCTCGGCCGCGCGATACACGCGGAAGGCCTGAAGGACCTCGACGGCACGACGCCGACGTTCCTCCTCGGTCGCGCCATACCAGTAGCGCGACGACTGCGAGCCGTCTTCCACCCCGGCATCCTATGTCAGCCTCGCTGTCCAGGCCCCTGCCGCTACGCGAGGTGGACGGGTAGCATAGAGAAATACGTCGGCTGACTAGTTGATAGGACATCGAGACAGTAGCTCGTCAAGGTTCCCGGGAGGTGACATGCGGCGCACGGCCACGGCAGATGATGTGGTGAAGGCTCTCAGTGACCTCACCGACTCGAGCGCGATCTCGGAGCGCGCCGCTCTGCAGTCCCTGGGCATCGGACCCAACGATGCGAAGGTGCTGCGTTTCCTCCTCGAGCGCAGCGAGGACGACGACCCGGTCACCCCGCGCCTGCTCGCCGAGATGCTCGGGATCTCCTCGGCGGCGACCACCACGCTCATCGACCGCCTCGCGGAAGCGGGATGGGTCGAGCGGGAGCCGTACCCGGGCGACCGACGATCGATCGTCGTGCGGGCGATCATCGACCCGGAGTCGCCGGCACGTCACGTGCTCTCCGTCCGCCGAGCCTCGGTCGCCGAGGCCGCGTCCAAGCTCGGCGCCGCCGAGCGTCGCGTCGTGGCCGACTTCCTCGACGACATCGCGCGCGTCGAGAAGCAGCACGTCGACCGCATCGCGTCGGCCGACATCGCGTCCCGCTCGAACTGACGGGCAGAACGAACGGGACGCGGCGCGGTCAGGCCGAGTCTCGACCCGTGGCCGACTGCAGACGGTCGATCTGCTCCGACGCCTCGGCTTTGGTGAGGTCGGCGGGGATCTCTTCCCCGGCTTCGCGCGCCAGGGTGTCGAGGTAGCTCCGTTGCGGCGCGGTCATCGGCTCGTCGCCGGTGACCCAGTCCGAGGGGTCCTTCTCAGCGGGGTTGTCGCTCTCGCGGGCGGCACCCAGGGTCTCTTCTTCACGGGAGGAATCGCTCATGAACCCGAGGCTAGGCGGGGCATCCGACACCGGCTGCGGGATTGACAGCGCGCTCAGGCGGGTACGGCATCCTGGATCGATGACGAGCGACCCCCCTCCCGCCGACGTGCAGGTCGAGACCTACCGACGCGGACCGGCGCGCACGCGTGTGACGCGCGTGTCGACGGGGGCGGACACGGGACGCGCCTTCGTCCTCGTCGCCGGGATCGGGGTCGCGTCGAGCTACTTCGAGTTCCTCGCGCCGCTGCTGGCGTCGGAGGGCGAGGTCTACGCGCTCGATCTTCCCGGTTTCGCCGGGGTCCCGGCATCCGGGGATCAACCGACGGCCGCGTTCTTCGCCGACCAGGTCGAGGGGGTGCTCGACCACTACGGTCTGCGCGACCCGGTGCTCATCGGCCATTCGATGGGGACGCAGGTCGTCACGGAGGTCCTGGCGCGCCGAGAGCTCTCGCACGCGGTCCTGGTGAGCCCGGTCGTCGACGAGGGCGAAGCGCGGGTCGGCGTGCAGGCTGTCCGGTTCGCGCAGTCCACCGCCCGTGAATCGCCGCACATCGCCCTGCTGGCGGTGTCGGCGTACCTGCTGTGCGGGTTCCTTTACTTCTTCGAGGCGCTGCCGCATATGCTGCGGTATCGGATCTCGGACCGCGTCGTCGAGGCGCGGGCGAGCCTGCTGCTCATCCGCGGCGAGCACGATCGCCCCTCTCCGCGCCGCCTGCACTCGCGGCTCGTGGCCCGCGCGCGCTCCGCCCGCCGGTGGGAGATCGAGGGTGCCGCGCACTGCGTCGTCAACAGCCACGCCGTCGGCGTCGCGCGCCTCACGATGCGGCACGTCCGCGACGAACTCGCGGCGAAGGGCCGGATGCCGGCCGCCGAGGCCGCGGTCCCTCCCGCCCAGCACGCGGACGTGCGGATGGTGCTGGGCGCGATGGCGAGCCGTCTCGCGGAGTGGATCAGCGCGGCGCGAAAGGACGAGTCGGGCGTGGAACGCGCGAAGGCGCGGCACGCGCGCGTGCTCTGGGAGGCGTATCGGCCCCGCGGCTGAGGTACCTCGGGCCGGGCGTGACGGCAACCCCCGCGACCGATCCGCTCGCGGCCCGGAGCATGAAGGGGTGCCGATCCGCCCCCGCTTGAGCCGCTCGTTCGACCCGTGGCAGTGGTGGCGCGACGCGATCACGGTGGACCGTCTCCTGCTGGCTGCCAAGACCGCCGCGGCCGCCGCCCTCGCCTGGTATCTCGCGCCCTTCGTGCCCTTCGCGCAGAGCGAGTACTCGTACTATGCGCCGCTCGGTGTGCTGGTGAGCATGTACCCCACCGTCGCGCGGTCCGCATCGAGCGGGGTGCAGGCCCTGGTCGGCCTCGCTCTGGGCATCGGTCTCGGCCTCGCGAGCCTCGCGGTGGTGGGCACCGGACTGCCGCGCATCGCGGCGGTGGCCGCGGTGATCCTGCTCGGCGTGCTGCTCGCGGGGGTCCGCGCGCTCGGGGTCGGGCGCGACTGGGTGGCGATCGCGGGGCTCTTCGTGCTCCTGCTCGGCGGCGCCGACCCCGACGGCTACTCGTCGTCGTACCTCATCACGATGGCGTTCGGCGTGCTGGTCGGGGTGGTGGTGAACCTCGTCGTGGTCCCTCCGCTGCGGGTCAAGCGCGCCGATGATCGCCTCGCGCAGCTCCGCGACGAACTGGGGGCGGCACTGCACCGCATCGCGGACTCTCTGGCCGGACACGCCTTCGATCCGGATGCCGCCGACACCGCGACCGAGGGACTCCTGGGAACGCTGGCCGACGTGCGCGAGGAGGTCGAGCTCGCCGACGAGAGCCGTCGCTACAACCCGCGCGGGCGGCGCCTGCGAGCACCGCGCGACCTCAATCGCCGGCGGCTGGACGCCCTGACCGGAACCGCGGACGCGACGCGGGAGCTGTCGGCATCCCTCTCCCGCCTGACAGCGGGCCCAGACGTCGAGACCCGCATCCCCGACGATGCCCGTCGCGCCCTCGCCGGCGCGATCGAGGCCGTGTCGCACCTCGTCACCACTCCCCCGGATCCGGACGCCACCGCGGAGCAGGTGAGGCAGGCCGAGCGGGCGCTGACCGGCTACACCGATCGCCTGCGCGGGCTCGCGGCTCAGGAGGAGCCTCTCGACGCGTGGGAGGCGGCGGTGAGCCTCCGCCGCGTGATCGCGGCGTGCGGACCGTTCTCGGATCCGGATGCCGACACCGCGACGCGGTGATCGGTGGTGATCGCCATCTCGCGGTTCGAGGCTTCCTGAGCGACGACGAGGCGACTCGCCGAGGGCGCCGTCACCTCCGCGGTGACCGCGCGGAGGCGGGCGTGACCGTCGTCACTCCCTCGCCTCGCATCTCCGCCCTCAGGCCGGGACCGACGCGCCCTCGTCCACACCCGCACCCGCGCCACGGCGTCCGACCAGCACGCCGGCCAGGAGCAGGGTGACGACACCCGCGGCGGGGATGACGAGCAGGGCGTACCTCAGCCCCACGACCTCGGACAATGCGCCGACCACGGGCGGCGACACGAGGAAGCCCAGCCGCATGAGCCATGACACGATGGCGAGCCCCGTGCCCCGGCGAAGGCCCGGCAGTTCGTCGGCCCCGGCCATCGCGGCGGGAACGAGGGTCGCGACGCCGAATCCCGCCGCCGCGAAGCCCGCGATGGTCCCGGGTACCGAGGGGAACAGCAGCGCCACGCCCATGCCCAGAGCGATGATGACGCCACCCACCCGGGCGACCGCGCGCTGACCGAACCGGTCGACGAGGGGGTCGCCGACGATACGGCCCACGAACTGCGCCCCCACGAGGGCGATCAGGCCGGTCGCCGCCAGCGCGGGCGCGGCACCCAGCCCGTCGCCGAGGTATAGCGCGGCCCACGAGAACCCGGCATCCTCGACGACCGTGCCCGCGATGGCGATGAGGACGAGGGCGATGAGCAGTACGACGACGCGCGCGCTCGGGCCGCGGCGGCGAGCGGGCCCCTCCGGGTCCGTCGGGGCGACGGCGACGGTGTCGGGATCGTGCCCCGGCAGCGTGAAACGCAGAGCCACCAGCGCCACGACGGCGAACACGGCCCCGGAGATCGCGAGGTGGAGGCCGAGCGGCATCCGCAGGGCGATGGCCGCAGCCGCCATGCCGCCGCCGGTGACCGCGCCGATCGACCAGATCGCGTGGAACGAGTTCAGGATCGACCGCCCGTAGTCACGCTGGACGCGGAGCCCGTGCGCATTCTGCGCGACGTCGGTGATCGAGTCCGCCGCTCCCGCCGCGAGCAGCGCGACGACGAACAACGGCAGGGAGGGGGCGAGACCGGCGGCGAGGACGCCGATCGCGGTGACGAGGGTGCCCGCGACCGCCATCCGCCCGGAGCCCGCCCAGCGGATCAGCATCCCGGCGAGCAGCCCGGCCGCGATCGCCCCGGCGGGGAAGGCGATGATCGTGAGCCCGTACGTGGCGTTGTCGAGACCGAGGGCGTCCTTCACCTCGGGGTAGCGCGGGAGGAGGTTGGCGAACAGCGCGCCGTTCGTGAAGAACAAGGCCGACACGGCCCAGCGGGCTCGCCGCGCGGCGGTGGTCGGTGGGGCGGTGGACGTCGTGGACATGCGTACGATCGTACACATGGCGTAGGGTCTCCCCATGGCCACACCCTCCTTCGCCGGCGACTCGCGCACCAACCGCGAGCGCATGCTCGCCGGTGAGCTCTACATCGCCGACGACCCCGACAGCGCCCGCATCGCCCAGCGGGCCCTCGAACTCACGCACGCGTACCAGGTGGCGACCGCGACGGCACCCGACACGGCCCGCGCGCACCTGGCGGAGCTCCTCGGTACCCTCGGCGACGACGCATACGTCAAGCCGCCGCTCTTCGTCGACTACGGCGAGAACATCCACATCGGTGCACGCTCGTTCGTCAACTACAACCTCACGGCCCTGGACGTCGCCGAGATCCGCATCGGCGAGGACTGCCAGATCGGCCCGAACGTCCAGCTGCTCACACCGACGCACCCGATCGAGCCGCAACCGCGCCGCGACAAGCTCGAGGCCGCCGCACCCATCACGATCGGCGACAACGTCTGGCTCGGTGGCGGCGTGATCGTCTGCCCTGGCGTCACCATCGGAGACAACTCCGTCGTCGGCGCGGGCGCGGTCGTGACCAGGGACATCCCGGCGAACGTGGTGGCCGTGGGCAACCCCGCGCGTGTCGTGCGGGAGATCGGGTGACCGCCGATGCCGGCCCGCGGGCGCGGCGGAACGACCCCGACCGGCGTGACCGCATCATCGACGCGGCTCTCGACGTCATCGTGGCCGAGGGCGTCGCGGGCATCTCGCACCGCAAGGTCGCGTCCGCGGCCGGAGTGCCGCTGGGGTCGATGACCTATCACTTCGCCGGGATGGAAGAGCTGATCCACGAGGCGTTCACGCGCTTCGCGACCTCGGTCAGCGACCGGATCGACGAACGCATGCGCTCCACCCGCACGCGGGACGATGCGCTCGACGCCCTCATCGCGCACATCGACCACGACCTGCTCGGTGACCAGCGCGACCTCGTGCTCACGCACGAGCTGTACACGCTCGCGGCGCACGACCCGCGCTACCGCACGCTCACGACCGACTGGATGACCCGCAGCCGAGCCGCGCTCGAGCGGCACTTCGACCCCACGACTGCGCGCATCCTGGACGCAGTGGTCGAGGGTCTGTCGATCCACCGCGCCCTGGACCTCGGGCCGGTGCCGGCTGGACTCGCGCGCGAGAGCGTCCGACGCGTCGTCGCCGGCCTCTGAGCGATGCCGACACCGCGACGCGGTGATCGGGTCCCGGACTCAGCCCGAGGAGCCGCCGACCGCGTCGAGGGCGCGATCCAACGCGGCAGCCGTCGCGCGGCGCGCGGCCGCCGGGACCGCCGCGAGGAATCCGCCGACGAAGGTGTCCCCCAAGCCGATGGTCGTGGGATGCGCCGTGTCGACGAGGTACGCGGGCACACCCGTCGCACCGCGTCGTCGCTGCACCGCGTCGACGACCGCGCGGCCTCCCGGATGCCGGGGCAACCGCGCCGTGTCGTCGAGGTCGGCTGCGGTACAGGCGTCGCCGAGGCGGTACCGCGTCGCGGCGGTGCGCACGGCGCTGTCGAGGGCTGCGCGATGCGCGGCGGCATTCGGACCGACGGCGATGGCCCAGTACTTCGTGTGCACGACGAGGGCCCGGGCGGGGATGAGGGCGTGTGCCTCAGCGAGCGCTTCAGCGACGTCGTCGACGTCGAGCAGATCGATCGGGCGGCCCAGGTACTCCTGCAGTTCGTCCTCGTTCGTCCCGTACACGTCGATGCGGTCGAGCAGCCGCGCTCGCACGATCGCCGACAGATCGCGCTGATAGAACCCCGCGTCCTCGTAGTACACGAGGGCGTTCGCGGGAAGGCGCTCCATCGCCGCGACGAGGTCGTCGAGCCGTCGCGCGATCAGGTCGGCATCCTGCATCGTGTTGAACCCCGACACCAGGAACGCCGCGGCGCCGGCGAGCGCCTCGCCCAGGTCGGCGGCGATCGCCATCTCGCGGTTCGGGGCGTCGTTGGCGAAGATGAGCCGATTGGATGCCGGGGCGGTCACGACCGCGTCGACGAGCTGCACGGTCGCGCCCTCGGGGTACTGCACGATGAGGTGCGGATCGAGGGTGTCGCGCGTCGCCGACGACACGACCCGCATCGAGGGCGGCAGCAGGCGTCGCACGTTGTCGTCGATGCTCACGAGGTGCTGCACGGTGGGCACACCGATGCGGTCGAGCGCGATGCCCGCCCGCACACCGGTCCCGCCGAGGGTGATCTCGACGTCGAAGTGCGCCGCGAAGCGCTCGACGATGTCGGACGAGAGGACGAAGCGCTCGCCTCCCCCGCCCGTGGCGAGGAAGGCGAGCACCGTGATCACGAGCGAGCGCTCGTCGATGATCGGCGTGGTGGTGGTCAGCTCGTCGAGGTGGATGCCGTGCTCCGCGGCCAGGGCCGTGAGCACGGCGGCATCCCACCGGATCTCGTAGTCGACGGTGCCGCCGAGTCCGAGGACGAGGTCGTCTGCCATGACGCCGCTCACCGCCCGATCAGTAGAGGTCGGCCTTGCCGGCGGCGCCGAACAGGTCGATCTTCTCGGCGGCGGTGACCTTCATCGCGGCGATGCACTCGGGCTGGATGGCGTTGGGCTCGCGCAGGCGCCGGTCGGTGCCCAGCACCTCGCGCATGCGGTCGTGGTAGGCCACCTTGATGTCGCTCGAGATGTTGATCTTGTTGATGCCGAGCGACACCGCGCGGGCGAGTTCGGCGTCCGGGTTGCTCGACCCGCCGTGCAGCACGAGCGGGATGCCGACGGCGGCCTTGATCTGCTCGAGCAGGTCGTGGCGCAGCTCGGGGTTCTTCTCGGCCGGGTAGAGCCCGTGCGAGGTGCCGATGGCGATCGCGAGGCTGTCGACGCCGGTCTGCTCGACGAAGCGGACCGCGTCGTCGACGTTCGTGTAGATGATCTCGGCGGCGCCCGACTCGCCGTAGCTGTCGTTCGCGCCGATCGTGCCGAGCTCTCCCTCGACCTGCACGCCGACCGCGTGGGCGGCCTCGACGACCTTGCGGGTCAGGGCGACGTTCTGCTCGAACGGCTCGAGCGAGGCGTCGATCATCACCGAGGTGAAGCCGGCCTGGATCGCCTGGACGATCTGCTCGTACGTTCCGCCGTGGTCCCAGTGGATCGCGACGGGCACGCTCGAGCGGTGTGCGCGGGCGTGCATCGCGGGGATCAGGTCGGTGGTGATGTGCGAGACCTCGTCGGGGTGGATGGCGATGATGACCGGGGCGTTCTTCTCCTCGCTGATGTCCATGATCCCGGTGAACATCGCCCAGTCGCTGATGTTGAAGGCCGGGATGGCGAAGCTGTGGGTGTTCGCCACGTCGAGGATGGACTTGCCGGTGTAGAGCACGGATTTCTCCTTGTTCGGGGTTGGGTAGGCGGGATCAGCTCTTCACCGAGCCGGCCGTGAGGCCGCTGATGAAGAAGCGTTGGAAGAAGAGGAAGAGCACGAGCACGGGGATCGAGCCGAGGATGCTCATCGCCATGATCTGGTTCCACTCGTAGGAGTGCTGGCCCATGAGCAGCTGGATGCCGATCGGCACCGTGCGCATGTCGATCGTGCGCGTGAGGGTCAGGGCGAACAGGAACTCGTTCCACGCGATCATGAACGTGTAGATGCCGACCGAGACGATGCCCGGGATCGAGATCGGCACGAGCACGCGCCACAGGGCGGTGAAGGACCCGGCGCCGTCGACGCGGACGGCCTCGTCCAGCTCCTTCGGCAGAGTGTTGAAGTACCCGGTCATCATGATGATCGCGTAGGGCAGCGTGAACACCATGTACGTGAAGATCAGGCCCGGATACGTGTTGTAGAGGCCGAGCCCGACCATGAGCCCGAAGTACGGGATGAGCAGCGTGATGGGCGGCACCGCCTGGACGCTGACGATGATGACGTTGACGATGCGCTTGCCGCGGAACTCGAAGCGACTGAACGCGTAGGCGGCCTGGATCGCGACGAGGAGCGTCAGGATCGTCACCGCTCCCGCCACGACGTAGCTGTTGATGAAGAACCGCACCGTCTCCGGGTTGGTGAAGATCGACACGTACGCGTCGAACGAGAAGGTGTCGGTGATGAGGCGCGGGGGCAGCTCGAAGATCTGCGTGTTCGACTTGAACGAGCTAGAGAGCATCCACAGCACGGGACCGGCGGCGAAGACGGCTCCGAGAATGAGCCCGAGGAGCACACCGGCCTTGGCGAGGCGGCGACGCGTGGCGGCGTTCGTGCTGCGCTGCCGCGAGGCGGTTCCGGTGGCGCGCGAGCGCGCGGGGGTGGTCAGGGCCATGTCAGTCCCTCGCCTTGTGGTGGCGGACGTAGAGCACCGCGATGATCATCGACATCGCCAGGACCAGCACCGCCGAGGTGGAGGCCATCGAGAAGTCGTACTTCGCGAACGCGAGCTTGTAGGTGAAGGTGCTGAGCATCTCGGTCACGTCGATCGGACCGCCGCCGGTGGTCAGCCAGATGAGCGCGAACTGCTGCGAGGTCCAGATCAGGTCCAGGAGCACGAGGCTGACGATGATCGGACGCAGCTGGGGAACGGTGACGTTCCAGAAGCGTTGGACAGGGTTCGCACCGTCGACGGTCGCCGCCTCGTAGAGATCGCTCGGGATGCCCTGCAGCCCCGCGAGCAGGCTCACCATGAAGAACGGGTAGCCCGCCCAGATGTTGATGAAGGTGACCGTCCCGAGCGCCAGCTGCGGGGAGGCGAGCCATTCGATGTTCGTGTGGAGCAGGAAGTTGACGATGCCGTTCGGGGCGAGGAGCATCCGCCACAGCACCGCGATGACGGCGACGGTGAACAGCCACGGCAGGACGTAGAGCCCGCGGAAGATCGCCCGCGGGATGGCGCCGACAAGGCGGCTGTTCAACAGCAGCGCGAACGAGAGGCCGAGCACGAGGTGGGCCGCAACGCTGGTCAGAGTGAAGAAGAGGGTGTTGCCCGTCGCCTTCCAGAAGCCCGGGTCGGTGAGGATCGCGACGTAGTTGTCGACGCCCACCACCTCGGGGCTCTTGTTGAGGATGACGTTGTCCTGGAACGAGTAGCCGATCACCATCACGATCGGCACGATCATCAGGACGAAGAGCAGGATCAGCGTCGGCGATAGGAAGACGTACGCCTCACCGGCCTTACGGAGCTGGCGGGTGCGTCGGGAGGCCGGTCGCCCGGTGACGATCACCTCGGTGTCGGGGGGTGTGAGGGTGCGCATGGTCATGGTGTGCGGCTTTCGCTGAGCGGGATGCCGCACCGCACGTGGCGGCGGTACGGCATCCCGGGTCGGGGTCGGATCAGAACTCCGACGTCCATTCGTCCTGCGTCTTCTTCAGCGCGTCGCTCATCGACTGCTGCCCGTCGAGCGCGGACTGGAACTGCGTGCCGAACTGGCGCATGAGCTCCTCGGCGACGGGGAGACCGGTGAACTCGTTGGCGGGGTACCCGGCCTTGTAGATGTCGAACGCCGTCTTGAACAGCGCGTAGTCCTCGACGAAGGTCGGCACCGACTCTGTGTTCCCGGGGAAGGCCTTCGCCATCGTCGACAGCTCGCTGTTGACGTCCTTGCCCATCAGGAACTGGACCAGCTTGAAGGCGGCGTCCTTGTGCTCCGAGTTCTCGGCCACGCCGATGCCCCAGGAGGCGTACGGGATGCCGCGCTCACCGGTGAAGCCGTCCTCGGCGGGGATCGCCGAGATCGAGAATTTCAGATCGGGGTTCGACTCGCGAATGAGGTTGATGTGCGCGAGCGAGTCGATCATCATGCCGACGCGACCGTTCGTGAACTCCTCGACCTTGTCCTGCTCCTTCATGGTGAACGATCCGGGGGCGATGACCCCGTCGTTCCAGAGCTGCTGGATGTAGTCGGTGGCCGAGGCGACGTCTTTGTTGGTGAGGTCGGGCTGGCCGTCCTTCAGCATCGAGCCGCCCGAGGCCCACACCCACGACATGACGTCGTTCTGCACGCCGTTCGGCGCCTCGAGCGAGAGAGGCAGGACCCAGCCCGAGGCGTCGGTGCCGAGGGCCTTGATCTTCTTCGCCGCGTCGGCGAACTCGGTGCGCGTCGAGGGCGGCGCGCTGACGCCCGCCTGAGAGAGGAGCGCGTCGTTGGTGAACATCGGGTAGACGAAGTTGACCACCGGGATCATGTAGGTGCTGCCGTCGACCTTGATCTGGCTGGCGAGCTGGCTCTCGTCGTAACCCGAGTCGGTCATCAGCTTCGACAGGTCCGCGATGACGCCCTGCTTCGCGAAGTCGCTGACCCACGCACCGTCGAGACCGACGACGTCGGGCATGGTGCCGGACGCGGCACCGGCGAACAGCTGCTCCTTGGTCGAGGCGTACGGGCCGCTGACCAGGTCGACCTTGATGCCGGGATTCTCCTTCTCGAACTGGTCCATCAGTCCGCGGAACTGGCCGTCGCCCAGCTCGGGCTCCCACCATTGCGCGAATTCGATCGTGACGTCCCCGTCGGCCGAGGTGCCCGAGCTGTTCGACGACGAGCACCCCGCCATCGCCAGGAGGGTCGTGGCCGCTGCTGCGACACCGACGAGCTTGATGGCGTTCCGACGCCGGCGCCCGCTGTTGTCCATCGTTTCTCCTCATTGAGATCTGCCGTATTTCGCGCTGTTCTGCGCGTTCTTGCTGCTTTAAGCACGAGTATGCGCTTAGCTGCGGTGGACGTCAAGGCGCCGATGCGGATTCGTGACAATTGCGGCATCCGAGTGCACGGAAAGCGGCGAAACGCGCTTTCCTCCTGCTGTTCCATGCCGTTTTCCGACAATCGATGCGGTTTCGCCGCACGCGCTGTGCTAGAGATGACCGCATGGACGGACAGACAGCCTCGACGAAGCGGCGACTCCCCGCGGGACGCAAAGCCGAGCTGGCGGCCTACGTCGCCGAATCGGGACAGGTGACGGTCGTCGACCTCGCCTCGCACTTCGGGGTCTCCATCGACACGGTGCGCCGCGACCTCGACCAACTCGATCGGGAGGGCATCGTCGTGCGCACGCACGGCGGAGCCGTGAGCGCGATGTCGGTTCCCGGTCGCGACCGCGGGCTCGACGTGCGGCTACAGATGCAGATCGCCGAGAAAGAGCGCATCGCCACCCTCGCCGCGGACCTGATCGAAGACGGGTCCGTGTTGATGCTCAACGCGGGGACGACGACCCTCGCGGTGGCGCGCGCGCTGCGCAATCACCGCAACCTCACCATCGCGACGAACAACCTGCGTATCCCGGCGGAGATCTCCCCGAGCGTCTTCCGCGACCTCTACATCTTCGGCGGCGCGGTGCGCACGATCACGCAGGCGACGACGGGACCCGTGACGCTCGCGATGAACTCGCACACCCCCGAAGTCGACATCCGCTGCGACTACGCCCTCATCGCCGTGGGAGCGGTGGATGCCTCGGGCTTCTCGACCAGCAACCTCGGCGACGCGACGATGATGAGCGAGATGATCCAGCGCGCCGACCGCACGGCGATCCTCGCCGACTCGACGAAGCTGGACCGCCGCCTGTTCGCCCAAGTGGCCCCGCTCGAGAAGGCGGACTACCTCATCACCGACGCCCCACCTTCCCCCGAGCTCGCGGCGGCGCTCACGGAGGCGGGGGTGACGGTCGTCACCCGCTAGCCCCCTGCGCCGCACGAGGTCCCTCAGTACCCCGTCGACAGCACCCGGTCGAGCATGTCGACGAAGTAGTCGGCCGACTCCTGCGTCACGCACAGCGGCGGCTTGATCTTCAGCACGTTCTGGTGGTCGCCGGTGGGCTGCATGATCACGCCGAGCTCGAGGAGACGGTCGCAGATCGCGGCGGTCTCCTCGGTCGCGGGGGCCAGCGTCTCGCGATCGCGCACGAACTCGAGGCCCAGGTACAGCCCCGATCCGTGAACCGTGCCGACGATTGGATGCCGATCCCCCAGCGCCTCGAGACGAGTCTTCAGGTGTGCGCCGACGACACGCGCGTTCTCCTGCAGCTGCTCCTCGTCGATGATGTCGAGCACGGCCGTGCCGACGACGGACGACAGCGGCGACCCGCCCGTGGAGGAGAAGAAGTAGCCCTGGGTGCGGTAGCGGTCCGCGATCTCGCGGCGCGTGATGACGGCGCCGAGCGGGAAGCCCGCACCGATCGACTTCGCGACCGCGACGATGTCGGGGACGACCCCCTGCTGGTGGAAGCCCCAGAACCACGAGCCCAGGCGGCCGAAGCCCACCTGCACCTCGTCGGCGACGGCGAGACCGCCGAGTTCACGCACCGTGGCGTACACCTCTTTCAGGTACCCGTCCGGCAGGGCGACGCCTCCCGCGTTGCCGTAGAACGTCTCGCTCAGGAAGGCTGCGGGCGGGCGGCCCTCCGCGGCGAGCGCCCGCAGGCGAGCCGCCGCCTCCGGCGCGTAGGCCGCGGCATCCGGTCCCCGGTGACGACCGCGGTACGAGTTGGCCGCGTCGACGGTGTGCACCCAGTCGGGACGCGTCTCGAGGGCGTTCGGGTTGTCGGCGATCGAGGTCGAGACGGCATCGCTCGCGTAGGTCCAGCCGTGGTAGGCCTCGGCCATCGCGACGACGTCGCGACGCTCTGTGGCCGCCATCGCGAGGCGGATCGCGAGGTCGACCGCTTCCGATCCGGAGTTGACGAAGAACACCGTGTCGAGCTCGTCGGGGAGGGTGGATGCCAGTCGCTCGGCGTAGCGCGTGATCGCGGCGTAGTGGAAGCGTGAGTTCGTGTTGAGCAGGCGCGTCTGGCGGGCGACGGCGGCGGCGATGCGCGGGTGCGCGTGGCCCACCGAGGCGACGTTGTTGACCATGTCGAGGTAGACGCGGCCGTCGACGTCGACGAGGTACTCGCGCCACCCGCGCTCGATGCGCGGGGGCTGGGAGTAGTAGTGCTCCTGCACCTCGGCGACGACCGCTTCACGCCGGTCGAGCAGATCCTCCTCGACCTCGGCGGGAGCGTCGACGCCGAGCGCGCGCGTGGCGTCGCCGACGACGGCGCGCCACCCGGGCAGGTCGGCGGCGGGGATCGTCGCGGGCACCTCAGCCGGGTCGAGCGTCGTGAACAGCACGTCGATGCGTGCCCGCGCCGGGGCCTCGCCCGGGAGCTCCCCCTCCCCCTGCCGTACGCTCAGCCCCTCCGGGACCCGGAGCGCCGTGGGCTCCGCGAACCACACGGCGGCGGCGGTCGGCACGGTCGCCGGCGCGTTCGGCGTGCGCGACGGTGCGCCCAGCAGCACGGGGCGGAGCGCCGGGAGGACGACCACCTCGGCCCCCTCGTCGAGCAGACGCTGCGCCGCGCGTTCGACGGCGTCGTCCTCGAGCCACGCGCCCTCGTCGGCGAGCGGCGACAGGGTCCCGGCATCCAGGATCACCGCCCGATCGGGCTCGGGCAGCAGCGGGGCGCCGGTCCACGCGGGGGTCGCTGCGGCGGGGCGTCCGAGGGCGTGCCGGATGCGCGCGGTCGCGACCTCGATGGGCACGGCGGTCGCCCGGCGGAGGATCGAGAACTCCCGATCCAGCGCGCCGCTGGCGTAGTCGTTCGCCTCGTCGAGGCGCACCTGCTGGCGACCGCTCAAGACGAGGACGACCCCGCGCAGCACGACGAGCGGCCAGAGCGCGGTGATCTCCTCGTCCGAGAGGGGACGCCGACGGTCGAAGGCCGCGATCGCGGGGAGCGCGGTGCGGTACGAGCCCCCGGCGTGGTGCAGCACGGAGGAGACGGTCACGGCGATCTCGCCGACCGCCCACGAGTCGATCACGTCGCCGAAGTCGATGACGGCATCCGGGAGGGTCTGGATGCCGTCGGGGCGGAGCACGTTGTCGTCGGTGACGTCGTAGTGCCCGAGTTGGCGCGGGAGCACGTCGGCGACCGGCCCGAGGGCGGCGAGCGCCCCGGCGGTGGCCTCGGCGGTGACGGCGCAGACGTCGGCATCCGGTTCGGTCTCGGAGATCTCCGCGATCGCGCGTTCGGCGTGGCGGAGGTCCCACTGCAGGACGCGGCCCGAGGCGGGGTGCGTCTCGTGCGCCAGGGCCACGCTCACCGCGGCCGACAGCTCGCCGAGGCGTTCGACGACGCGGGGCGACAGGTAGCCCGATCCCGTCAGCGTTTTGCCCGAGACGAACGAGATGACGCGCGCGTGCAGGCGCCCCTGCGAGGTCTCCCACCAGCCGGACATCGGGCCGCGAGGGCCGTCGACGATCCGCGGGATCCGCAGCGACGGTTCGGCGCGCGCGACGACCCCCGCCGCGGCATCCTGCATCTCGATCTCGGACTCGCTGAACACCGGATTGCTGATCTTCAGCACGCCGAGCGGGTCGCCGCCCGCGGCGGGGGTGACGAGGAAGTTCTGGTCCTGCTGGCTGCCGAGCGAACGGAGGTCGACGTCGACCCCGTAGACCTCGCGCATCAGCGCGCGAGCCTCGTCGGTGGGAAGGGTGGGGGTCGGCAGCTCGCCGTGGGCGAAGTAGTCGAACGAGGTCATGTGGGGCTCTCAGGTGCGGGGCAGGTGGAACGGGGTGGGGAATGCGGGAGGCGACGCGGCATCCGGACTCGTCCAGGATGCCGCGTCGCCGACGATCACGCGGGGATGCGCTCGGGCGTCTCGGCCTCGTCGTCGAACTCGACCTCGGGTGGACGGCGACGGAACCCGCGGGTGAGGACCGCGAGCCACACGATGCCCACGCCGATCCAGACGAGTCCGACCGTGAGGGCGAGCGGCGACAGGCTGAACCACAGCCAGGCGGTGAGGGCGAAGCCGAGGGCGGGGAGCACCCCGTAGCGGAAGATCGCGGCGCCGCCGCGGAGTCGCTCGTCGATGAGGAAGTGCTTGATCACCGAGAGGTTGACGAGCGAGAACGCGGCCAGGGCACCGAAGCTGATGAGCGAGGCCACGGTGTTCAGGTCGGCGAAGAGCGCGGCGAGCGAGACGACACCGACGAAGATCGCCGCGCCGATCGGCGTCCGGTAGCGCTTGCTGAGGCGGGCGAAGAAGCGCGGGAGCACCCCGTCGCGGCCCATCGCGAACAGGATGCGCGCGACGCTCGCCTGTGAGGCGAGGGCAGCGGCGATGCACCCGGCGATGTAGGCGATGAGGAAGAACAGCTCGAGCCAGCGGCCGGCGGTGACCTCCATGATCTGGTTGGCGGCGGCATCCGGGTTCTCGATGTCGGCGACGTTCGGGATGACGAGGGTCGACACGTACGCGATGACGGTGAAGATGAGTCCGCCGATGATCGTGGTGAGGATGATCGCGCGCGGGACCGTGCGCTGGGGGTCACGAGCCTCCTCGGACAGGGTCGAGATGGCGTCGAAGCCGAGGAACGACAGGGCGAGCATCGCGGCACCCGCGAGCAGGCCCGGGAACGTCAGCCCGGCGTCGTAGAGCGGCTGCAGCAGCGAGACACCGGGGTTCTGCAGGGTGTGGAGCACGGCGCACACCACGAACACCGCGGCGAACACGAGCTGCAGGCCCACCAGCACGAGGTTGGCGTTGCGGACGACCGTGATGCCCACGATGTTCAACCCGGTGATCAGGAGCACGCCGGCGAGGGCGAAGACCCACGGCGGGATGCCGGGGAGCTGGGCGTTGAGGTAGATCCCCATCAGCACGTAGTTGATGAGCGGGAGCAGCAGGTAGTCGATCATGAGCGACCACCCGGTGAGGAAGCCGACGTGTCCGCCGAACGCGCGACGCGCGTAGGTGTAGGCGCTGCCCGCGCGGGGGAACGCCTTCACGAGGGCGGCGTAGCTGAAAGCGGTGAAGAGCATCGCCACGAGGGTGACGAGGTAGGCCGTCGGCACGTGGCCGCCGGTGGTGACGGCGACGAGGCCGTACGTGGTGAAGACGGTCAAGGGCACCATGTAGGCGAGACCGAAGATGACGAGGGAGGGGACTCCCATGACTCGCCGCAGCGAGGTGTCGGAGGAGGTCACGGTTTTCCTGTTCGGGTCAGAAAGAGCGAGTGGAAGCGGCCCCGGCGAGCGCCGGTGCCGTGAAGGTGCGGATGCCTCGCCGCCAGGTTCCGCGGATGCGGGCGTCGGCGATGCGGTCGGTCGGCCCGCGGCGGATGTCGCGATCGAGCCAGACGAGGTCGGCGATCATGCCGGGGAGCAGAGTGCCGCGGTGGGCATCGTCGCCGGCCTGCCACGCGACGCCGCTCGTGGCGGCATCCAGGGCTTCGTCGAGGGTGAGTCGTTCTTCGGGTTGCCAGCCACCGGCGGGCCGTCCGCTTTCGTCCTGCCGGGTCACCGCGGTGCGGAGGCCGAGGAGGACGTCCGGCGAGGTGACCGGCCAGTCACTGCCGAAGCTCAGTCGGGCGCCGGCGGTTCGCGCGGCGCGCATGCGGTACTGCCGTTCCCGCGCGGGGCCGAGCCGCGGCAGCGTCAGCTCCGTCATCACCGCGTCGGGGACCGCCCACTGCGGTTGGAAGCAGAAGGTCACCTCGAGCTCGGCGAGCCGCGGAAGATCGGCCGGGTCGACGACCTGCGCGTGCGCGATCGTGAGGCGACGTCCGCGGCGAAGGCTCGCGCGAATGCCCTCGGCGGCGCCGATCGCGGCGCGCACCGCGGCGTCGCCGATCGCGTGCAGGTGGATGTCGAATCCGGCGGCGTCGCACGCGGCGACGGCGTCGCCGAGCTGCTCCGGCCGCCAGTTGGGCAGGCCGCGGGTGTGGGCGTCGTGGTAGCAGTCGAGCAGGTGCGCGGTGTGGTTCTCGATGATGCCGTCGACGAAGAACTTCACGGTGCGCGCCGTGAGACCCTCTACGCCCGCGATGTCGTCCGCGGCGCGGCGCAGCTCGGTCAACTGCTCCGGCCACCGCTCGGGGTCGGCGCGCAGGGCCAGGTCGACGTCGACCGCCAGGCGACCCTGACGGGCCGCGGCGACCCACGCGGGGAGGTCGGGTAGCTCGGTCCACGCCTCTTGAGCCCACGCGATCCCGTGCTCCGCCAGGCGCTCGGTGGCCCAGGCGAGCGCCTCCACGTCCGCCTCCACGGCGGGCTGCGGGGCGTGGTCGAGCACGAGGTCGATCGCCGGCCGCTCGACGAGCGTGCCGAGCGGCGATCCGTCGGGGCGACGGACGATGCGCCCGAGCGCGGGCTCGGGGGTGTCGGTATCCAGTCCCGCCGCCCGCAGGGCCGCGGTGTTGGCCCAGACCGTGTGATAGTCCCACGAGTGCAGGACGACGGGGCGCTCGGCCTCGCCCTCGTCGAGCCAGCGCGCGTCGAACATCCCGCCCGGCACGATCGTGGCGTCGTAGCTGCCGCCGATGAGCCACGCGTCGTCGCAGGTCTCGGCCCACGCGCGGACGCGCGCGGTGATCTCGGCGACGGAGGTCGCGTCGCGCAGCTCCGGGCCGCGCCGTTCACGCCCGGCCAGCAGGGGGTGGGCGTGCCCGTCGCGGAAGGCGGGGAGCAGCATCCCGCCCTCGAGGTCGACGATCTCGGCATCCGTCGGGATCGGTGAATCACCGGATGCCACGACCCCGTCGATCACGACGAGTCGGTCGACGTCGGGCCTCGACCCGTCGACACGGATCGCTCCGTTCGTGAACACCACGACCGCCATGGAAACCTCCTCGAGACCACGCTGCGAGAAACATACAGCGTAGGTTTTAGGAACGCTACGACGTTTTCCGGAGGGGCACCCGCCGTTTCGCGGACTCGTCACGAACCCGATACACGGCCGAAACGCGCGCATCGCGTAACGTGGTCGGACCCCGACCGAAAGGCCCCACCGTGCCCCGGCCGTCGCATCCCAAGCTGTCGCGCGACGCGATCGCGCGCGCCGCCCTCGCCCTCGTCGATCGCGACGGCAGCGACGGCGCGAGCATCCGCCGCGTCGCCGATCGCCTGAAGGTGCACCCGACGTCGCTGTACAACCACGTGCCGAATCTCGCGGCGCTGATCGAGGACATCCGGGCGCTCGTGTCCGCGCGCATCGACTCGTCCCCGCTCCGCGACGAGGAGTGGGAGGAGGGCCTGCGCCGGTGGGCGCGGTCCTACCGGGACGCCTTCCGCCGCCACCCGCGGACGATCCCGCTGCTGATGTCGCACCGCTCCTCGGTACCCTCGCTGATGTCGCAGTACGAGGACTTCGCGGTCGCTGCCGAGCGCGTGGGCTGGACGAGCGACGACATCCTGCCGCTGCTGACGGCCTTCGAATCGTTCATCCTCGGCAGCGTGCTCGACATGTCGGGCCCCTCGGTGATGTTCGACCCGACCGGTCAGGAAGAGAGCGTCCCGCGCTTCGCCGCGGCCTACTCCACGCTCGTCGACCAGGACCCCGCCGACCCGGTGGCGACGCGGGCGTTCGAGCTCGGGCTCTCCCTGCTCATCGCGGGAGCTCGACCGCGCCCATAGGGTGATTCTCCGTGCGCCTCAGGCGAGCCCACGGGTGATCGCCGATCGATGATCTCCGCGCCAGCCCAGGTCCCCACAGCTCACCCGCACACGAGTCGGCATGGCCGTCTCCGAACCTCCTCGTCGCCTCCGCTACAACCGAGGGGCGTCCGCGCCCGGCGGCGCGTGATGAGGAGAACCGTGTCCACCCCCACTCCCCAGGCGACACGTCGTCGCCGACTCGCCCTGCCCGTCGTGCTCGCGGGAAGCGTCGCCTCGCTGATCCTCGCGCTCGGTCTCTCGCCGACAGTCGCGGCCTTCACCGCCCAGATCCAGAACACCATCGACACCGCCGGCAGCGGAACCCTGATCATGCAGGAGACCAACAGCGCTGGCACGGTGACCTGCAAGAGCACCGACGGCACCACGATCGACACCAACAGCGCCACCTGCACCACGATCAACAAGTACGGCGGCATCCTGACGATGACCCCGGGCCAGTCGGTCTCGACCACCGTCAACATCAAGAACATCGGCACCGCCGATGCGAGCTCCTTCACCCTCACCCCGGCCGCCTGCACCCCGTCGGCGAACGGCTCGCCCAACGGTTCGGCGACCGACCTCTGCACGAAGATGACTCTCGTCGTCACCTCGGGTTCGACCGCGGTGTACTCGGGCACACTGGCTGCGTTCAACGCCTCGGCGATCAACATCCTCACCAAGCTCGGCACCACCTCGGTGCCCGCGGGAACCTCTGTTCCGTTCACATTCGCGGTCACCCTTCCCGCGGGTCTCAACAACACCTACGCCGGGCAGCAGGTTTCCCAGCCGCTGACCTGGAACTTCAGCGCCGGCTCCTGAGCCGTCCCTTCGACGTGGCCGACGGACTGTCCGCACCCGCGCGCGTGAGGACCCGTCGATCCGTCTTCACCGCGGCGATCGCGATCGGCATTCTCGCCATCGCGGTCGCCGCGGTGTTCGCGGCGACCGGGATCCGGCTCTTCGCCATCCAGACCCCGAGCATGGGCCAGACCGCGCCGGTCGGATCACTCGTCATCACGCAGCCCTCGACGTCGTATGCAATCGGCGACATCGTCACCTTCACGATCGACGACCTCACCGTCACGCACCGCATCGTCGGCGCGACAGGCGGGGCGTTCACCACACGCGGCGACCTGAACGGCTCCGCCGACGGCTGGTCCCTTCCGTCGACCGACATCGTCGGGCGTGCCATCGGCATCCTCCCCGGTGGGGGCTTCGCGCTGAACGGCGCCCCCTGGCTGCTGCTCGGCGCGATCGTCACCGAAACGATCACGTGGCTCCGGCGCGCACGGCCAGGGTGGCTGTGGAGCGTCCGCCTGATCGGGTGGTCGCTCACCTCGGCGATCGTCTCGCTCGTGCTGCGCCCGTGGTTCAACGTCCGGCTCCTGGACTACCGCCCGGCCGACCCCGAGGGTGCCGTGCTGCACATCGTGAACACGGGCCTGCTGCCGCTGCTCGCCGGGGCGACACGGCTGGTGAGCGGTCAGGATGCCTCGGTGTTGACCACCGAACGCCTGGCGAACGGCGCGTTCACCCTGGCTCCCGTCGCCGACCCGTCCTGGCCGGTGCGACTGGGGCTCATCGCCGTGTGCCTGCTGCCCTTCCTCGGCGCGCTGCTCGTGCGCCCGGCCGACCACGCGGCCTCTCCGGTGGGCCTGCGCGTGCGGCCTGACCGCCGCGCGCGACGCGTCATCGTCCCCGTCTCGATCGTGACCGTAGCCGCGGTGGTCGTGCTCATCACCGTCTCGACGTCGACGGCAGCGTTCAGCGCGACGATCCGCAACGACAGCGATGCCGCCGGAACGAATCCGTTCTTCACGTGCCGCGCGGCCGAGAGCTACGCGGTGCCGTCGGGCGCGTGGGGGGCGTGGGCCGTCGCCGGGCAGACCTCCCTGACCGAGCCTGTTTTCGCGGGGTCCGCCCCGGCGGGGATCTTCGCGAAACTCCCGTCGTGGTCGAACGACATCGGCTGCGCGCGCGACCAGCCCGCGGCATCCGTCCTCTTCGATGGTTCGCAATGCCTGATGATCCCATCTCCGCGCACCAACCCTCCTGTCTTCTCCTTGGAAGCGTGGTTCTCCACCACCTCGACCGCCAACGGCCGCATCATGGGCTTCAGCGACGGGGGGCTCGGAGCCGACGACGGGTCGTGGGACCGCCTGGTATATCTCGATTCGACCGGACGAGTCGTCTTCGGCGTCTATCCCGGGCGAACGGTGACCGTCGCGAGCCCGGCGGGCAGAAACTACGCCGACGGCAGGTGGCACCACGTCGTGGCGTCGCTCTCGAGCGCGGGGATAACGCTCTCTGTGGACGGCTCTCGGGTCGACTCGAACGCGGGTGTCACCACGGCGCAGAACTTCACCGGCACGTGGAAGATCGGCTGCGGGCGACTGCTCTATTGGCGGAACGGCTCAGGCGACGGCGGCACCGATTACAACGGTCCCGACCACTTCACCGGCCGCATCCAGTACGCCGCGATCTACACCCGCGCGCTCACCGCCGACGAAGTGCGCTGGCACTACGCTGCTGGGCGCTGAGCGTCACATGCGCGCGTAGCGCGCGCGGGCGAAGCAGAAGAGCCCGTACAGAATGAGCCCGGCCCCGACGAGCCACAGCACGATCTGCCCGAAGGGCAGCGCCGCGAGCGACCGCAGCGCGGAGTCGAGGCCGCCGGCAGCCGACGGATCGTGGGTGAGCGCGGCGACGACGAACAGCACGCCCGCGACCCCCACAGCCACGCCCTTGGCGATGTACCCGATCATCCCGAAGATCCGGATGCCACGCCCCGCCGTTCCGCCCGGAGTCGACAGGTGCTTCTCGAACGCCTTCGTGAACCCGCGCACGACGAACGCGACGCCGACCGCCGCCACGCCCAGACCGATGATCACGAGCAGGACGACGCCCGCCGGACTGGACAACAGCGTCGCGCTCATCGTCTGCGACGACTGCGACGAGCTGGAGCTTCCGCCCAGAGCCACCGTCAGCCCGGTGACCGCGATCGCGGCGTAGGCGACGGCGGTCCCCACGAACTTGGCGCGGTGCGCCCAGCGCTTCTTGGCATCCGAATCCTGTTCGACGATCGCCTCGGCGACCTGCCACACCGCCAGCGCGGCCAGGCCGACGACGATCACCCAGAGGAGCACGACCCCCGCGGGAGCCTGCGCGACCTTCTGCAGCGCCCCGCTCTGGTCGGCGCTGTCCCCGCCGGATCCGGTGGCGATCGAGATCGCGATCACCCCGATCAAGAGGTGGAGGAGGCCGAGCACGACGTATCCGACGCGCGCGGCGACTTCGAAGGCGGTCGAATCCTGCGCCCTGTTCGCGGCGGCCGAGGGGGAAGTCATCCCGGAACCGTAGCCGTCAGGCGCCTTCCGCGGCGAGGCGTTGCGCTCGACGGTCGCGGACCACTTGGATGAGCGACCACACGAACGTCGACACCGCGATGCCCTCGAGCGCCCCAGCCACCACGTCCGACAGCCAGTGCGCGTGCAGGTACGTGCGGCTCCACATCATCACCAGCACCCAGACGACCCCGGCGATCCACACCCATCGACGACGCAGGATCAGCCCCAGAGCGATCGCGATGGTCGTCGCCACCGCCGTGTGTCCCGAGGGGAAGGAGGTCGCCATCGTCTCGGCAAGCGAGTCCTCGGGCCGCTGCCGAGCGATGATCGCGGCCATCGGGGCGCCGATCGCCACGACGAGGGCGATGGATGCCGCCACCGTCAGCGCGTCCCACGGGCGCCGCCGCACCGCGAAGACGATCGTCGTCGCCACCCCGATCACGATCATGCCGATCGTGCCGCCCACGATCGCGGGGATCCACGCGAGGATCACGCCCACCGGGGTCGCGATCGCCGCCATCGTGGCATCCCACCACACGTCGATGTCGAGGGCCGTGTGCCCGTTCAGCGCGACGGCGAGACGCAGGGCGACGAACGCGACCGTGGCCAGGGCGCCGACGACGAGGGCGATGGCGCGGCGCGCGTCGGCCGCGACGAGCGGGGGCGCGGCGGCATCGATCGGGGTGGCATCCATCCTGGAATGCTGACAGGACCGGATGCCGCCGAGCCAGGGATTGCATCCGCGCCCGCGAGCGCTCCCGTGCGGACTTCGGGGGACGCCACGCGAGGAGATGGAAGCTCGACGGCGCAGAGGGACGTGGAGCGCGAGAGCTCATCGCGGGTCGTCTGTCAGGCCAAGACTCTGACGACCGCGTCAGCGCGACCGGCTTCGGATGCTCGAGAAACGGTGGGGATGAGAGCGCCGCGGCCGTCGCCCCGAGCACAACCGATCCCACCCGTCACGACGGTGCGGCTCAGCCGAGCGTGGAGGCCCCGCCGGCGGGCGGGACCGGCGCAGGCGGAGCCGACGGGATGACGAGCGGACGCCGGGAGATCGGGGAGAGCGCGAGCAAGAGCACCCCGAGGAGAAGCAGGACCGCCCCGACGACGATCACGATGACCCCGACACCGGTCGCCATCGCCTCGGACGCCAGGGCCATGACGACGATCCCCGCGACGACCACCAGGGCACCGAGACCGACGAAGCCCCCCTCCACCCACAGCAGGGTGCGAAACGACCGCGCCCCGTGAAAGGTGGGACGGATGCCGGAACGCGTCCACGTGTATTGGGACCACCGGGTCCCCGTCCACCAGCGACCGACGGTCGAAGACACCGGGAACCAGCCGGCACCCGGCCCCTCCTGCTCACCGGGGAGCGGTCGGAGGATGTCCAGGACGACGGGTGCGGTCGTGGGCACGGGGAACTGCAGCACCCGTCGCACGTGCAGAGCCCCGAAGAGCCAGAAGAAGCTCAGCCCTAGGAAGAGCGAAGCCGTCACGAGGGAGAAGGGGTTGAACACGACGAGGAAGAGATGAATCGCCCCGGCGACGAAGAACAGCGCGCTCGAGACGAACAGAGGGGTCGGGCGGTCCGCCGTGATCCAGTCCACCCCCGGACGACCATCCTTGACGCGCATCCCGGTCCAGCGGGCTCCGTCCCACCAGCGCAGCCCCTCCCCCTGTGCGTACCACGCAGCCGGTATCTCCATCGGGACCCCCTCTTCCCGTCGCGCGACGTGCGCGACAGCCCGACCCTAACCGAGCGGTCCCGACCGCTGGCCCCGTCCACGACCGCGAAACCGCATCCGATTGCCGAGGCCGCACGCGACGAGACGCGAACGCCTGCGGTCTCGGCAAAGCGATGCGGACTCGACCGCGACACGAGCGGGTACGGTGGGAGCGGCGAAGCCGCCTCCGCGGCGGTCGCCCCACGCTCATGACACCGCCCCCTCCCTCCCCCCTCCTGCTCGACGGGCCCCTCCTCGTCGTCGGCAACGGCCGCATGGGCCGCGCGCTCGTCGCCGCTCTCACGACCGCCGGCCTGGGAGTCGCGGAACCCGCGGGCCGGGGCGAATCCGGCACGGACGCCGCAATCGTCCTTCTCGCCGTCCCGGATGCCGAGATCGCCTCGGCCGCACGCGCGATCGCGCCCGGCCGGATGGTCGGCCACCTCTCGGGGTCCCTCGACCTGTCGGTCCTGCACCCGCACGAGGCTTTCAGCATCCATCCCCTGATGACGGTCACCGGCGCGGGGACGTCGTTCGCGGGTGTCACGGCCGCTCTCTCGGCGACCTCACCCGCGGCGCACGCCGTCGCGGGCGCCCTCGCCGCCGCGCTCGGGATGACCGGCGTCGAGGTCCACGACGAAGATCGAGCGGCGTACCACGCGGCCGCCTCGATCGCCGCGAACTTCCTGGTCACGCTCGAGGGGATGGCGGAGCATCTTGCGGCGACCGCGGGAGTCGAACGCGAAGCCCTCGTCCCCCTGGTCCGGGCGGCCGTCGACAACTGGGCGGAGCGCGGAGCCGCGGCCGCGCTCACCGGGCCGGTCTCGCGCGGAGACGTCGCCACGATCGCGCGGCAGCGCCGGGCCGTCGCCGAGCGCGTCCCCGACCGGCTCGCCCTGTTCGACGCACTCGTCGAGGCGACCCGCGACCTCGCCGCCACCCAACGAGCCGGAATCGAGACGACCCCATGAGCATCCGCATCGTGCGCACCGTCGCCGACCTCCGCGCGGCGCTCGCCCCGCTCCGCGGCGAGGCGATCGGTTTCGTCCCCACCATGGGAGCCCTCCACGAGGGCCACCTCTCCCTGCTGCGCGCCGCCCGGTCGGAGAACGCGACCGTGGTGCTGTCGATCTTCGTCAACCCGACGCAGTTCGGCGAGGCCGCCGACCTCGATGCCTACCCGCGCACGGAGGAGGCCGACGTGGCCCTGGCCGAGGAGGCCGGCACCGACCTCGTCTTCGCCCCCTCGCCCGCCGAGATGTACCCGGCAGGCTTCGCGACGACGGTCTCCGTCGGCGGAGCGATCACGGACACGCTCGAGGGCGCGCTCCGCGGGCGCTCCCACTTCGACGGGGTCGCCACGGTCGTCGCCAAGCTGCTGCTCGCGGTTCAGCCCGACCGCGCGTACTTCGGCGCGAAGGACGCGCAGCAGGTCGTCGTCGTCCGGCGCATGGTGAGCGACCTCGGCATCCCCGTCGAGATCGTGGCCCGCCCGACCTCCCGCGACGACGACGGGCTCGCGCGCTCCAGCCGCAACACCCGGCTATCGGTCGAGGAGCGCGCTCTCGCCGCCGTCATCCCGTGGTCTCTTCGAACGGCTCAGGATGCCTTCGCCTCCGGCATCCGGGATCCGAACCGCCTCGCGAGCGTCGTCCGCGACGAACTCGCGACCGAGCACCTCGAGCCGGAGTACGTCGAGATCGTCGATGCCGGGAGCCTCGCACCGATCGCCGAGATCGGCGCTCCGGCCCTGCTCGTCCTCGCCGTCCGGGTGGGGCAGGTTCGACTCATCGACAACGTGATCCTCGGCGTGGACGATCTCATCTCGACGACGGGGAGCCTGCCGTGACGCGCCCCCGGGTGACGCTCCGCCGCCTTCGCGAGCTCGCCGACGCCGGTACGCCGATCGTCATGGTGACGGCGTACGACTTTCCGTCCGGTCGCGTGGCCGAACGGGCGGGCGTGGACATGGTGTTGGTCGGCGACTCGGGAGCACAGGTCGTGCTCGGACACCCCGACACCACCTCGGTGACCCTCGACGAGATGCTGACGCTCGCGAAGGCCGTGCGCCGCGCGGTGCAAACACCGCTCGTGGTGTGCGATCTGCCGTTCGGAACGACCGAGCTGAGCGACGAGCAGGCCGTCGCGACGTCCGTCCGCTTCGTCCACGAGGCCGGCGCCGATGCGGTCAAGATCGAGGGCGCGAACCCGGCCCGCCTGTCGCGACTGCGAGCGATCGTCGAGGCCGGCATCCCGGTCGTCGGCCACGTCGGCCTGACCCCGCAGACCGCGACCGCGCTCGGGGGCCTCCGGGCCCAGGGGCGCACCGATGAGGACGCGATCCGGGTCGCCCGTGATGCCCTCGCGGTCCAGGATGCCGGAGCGTTCGCGATCGTGATCGAAGCCGTTCCCGCCGAGGTCGTCGCTGAGATCCGCCACGCCCTCGACATCCCCGTCATCGGCATCGGCGCCGGCGAGGCCGACGGCCAGGTGCTCGTGCAGCACGACCTGCTCGGCATCACCGAAGGGCGCGTCCCCGTCTTCGTGAAGCGCTACGCCGCGCTCGGCGACGCGATGGTGGAGGGCGTCGAGGCATTCGCGCGCGAGGTGCGCGACGGTGTCTTCCCCGCGGCGGAGCACACGTATCGGGCTGCGCCGGATGCCGCGGCGGCGGTGCGGGAGTTCGTTGACGGGCTCTGAGGCGCCCGCCGCCCCACCGGAGCGCTCAGCTACAGGATCGGCAGAAGGGGGCCGCGGGCGGCCACGGGAGTCTCGTTTCGTGCCGACATCCGCGCCACCTCCTCATGCGGCCTACGACCGCCACATGGGACGCCAGCGACGCTGGGGCGCGTGGTGGCGGCGATTCGGCCAGATCGTGTTCTACGTCGTGGCGGGCGTCCTCACCGTTGCCATCGCGGCGCTCCTGGTCTCCTCGGCGACAACGTGGTCGACGTTCCCGTTCTCACGGGCGGGATGCCGGTGCTCCTGAGCATCATGCTGGTCTGGTGGACAGCCGTCGCGCTGCGGAGGGCGGTCTCATGGGGAGACATCGTCCTCCCCCGCAGTCGGTGGCTGGGCGGACGAGGCAGGCCCGCCGGGAGACAGGGTGCGCTCGGCATCCGAGGGTCCTTCCGACGTCAGCATCGACGCGCGCTCGAACCGGGCACGATCAAACACGAATGACGGCGGTCCCGCGGAGTCGCGCGCTCGGCTACGCCCACCGGATTTCGGAGGCCTCGAGGCTCCGAGCCGCCCGCCACCCCGTCGGCCGTCCCGCCCGGGGTTGGATCGCCTAGCCGCCCACGCCGTCGGACGAGTCGCCCTCGACGACTTCTTCCAGAGCGGCCTGAAAAGGGCCGTCAACGAGCAAGGAGACCGTGCCCTCGGCATCCGTCTCCGATACGCGGCTCACGAGACCGTCCCTCGCGAAGAAGAGATCACGCGAGATCAGCCCGCCGGGGAGCGGGTCGCGAACGATGCGTTGCGTGATCGCGGCCACGTGGTGGATGCCGTCCACGGGGTCGCGTCGCGAGAGGGGCAGCGCGAGAAGCATGTGTCGGTGCGGCAGCGCGAACACGGTACCGAACTCGGTCACGGGCAGGGCCCGGGGGAGATTCGTCGCTTTCGAGGCCACGAAGAACGATTCGCCGGCGAGAACGTGAACGCCCGTCTCGAGAACGTCGCGCTCGTCCACCGATTCCCGGTCTGTGTTCTCTTGCCCCCACCGGTAGAGCTCGTCGAGATCCCACCCGGCAGTGGCGATTCCGGCGTCGCTGATGGTCTGCACCGTCTCGGGCAGGTCGAGGCAGAGCGCCACGACGACACCGTCGGCGAAGGGGCGGGCGTAGTCGAACGAGGGTTCGTCGGGACGCATGTTCTGATTCGAGATCAGGCGCGTACGGATCATCGAGCGCAGTTCATCGGGCGTCGGATCGAAGATCGACGGCTCGTGAGCCAAGGACCGAACGTGGGCATCGATCATCTTCTCCGCCTCCGACAGCGTCAATCCGTCGGTCTTGACGAGCAGGTTGTACAGCGGGAATCGACGACCGTCAGCGAACAGCGTGACATCCTCGGGCGCGGGTCCGTGTTCGATCGTGCTCTCCACGCCGCGCTGTGCGAAAGCCTGTCGAGCCGTCGCGACGACCCACTCCACACGATCCACCGGCTGCGCGGCCTTCGGCCGCCTTCCGAACCACCCCACGCTGTCTCCCTCCGCTAGGTGCACCCCGCGATGCTCCGAGGCGAACATAGCGGAAGCCCGCGAGGCCGCCTTCCCCCAGGCCCAAGAGCCCGTCGGGAGCACGACCGCCGCACCCCGACGCCGAGGCGCGAAGGGAATGACGAAGGCCCCGCCTTCCGCGTCATTCCGCGGGAGTCGGGGCCTTCGTGGTGGCGGTGACGGTGGGATTTGAACCCACGGTAGGGGTGAACCTACACAACATTTCGAGTGTTGCACCTTCGGCCGCTCGGACACGTCACCGCCGACCAGCTTACGACAGATGATCGGATGCCGCGAATCCGGGCCCCGTCCCCTCCCTCCGGCGCGTGCGAAACTCCGGAGGAGTCGCGCCCGAGAGCACCCCGGCACCTTCTGCGGAGTCCACCCGCGCAGAAACTCAGGAGTTCGGCCCGCCCCACGGCCGCACCGCGCGCCCATTCCGCCCGCCGATCCGCACCGGGCGCCACTCCCGCCCCGCCGCACCCCGCCCAACCCGGTCCGCCCCCGGCCCGCCTCGCCCGTCGCCCCACGTCCGTGCGGCGCGCCCCACCCCCGCCCCCGCCCCCACGGCATCCGTTCATCCACCGTCGAACGACCGCCCTGGCACCGGTCCCACACCGCTGCCAGGATCGAGTCATGAGCGTGATCGAGAACTCCAAGCTGACGGTCGTGGGCGCGGGAAGCGTGGGGGCGAGCGTCGCGTACGCCGCTCTCATCCGGGGGTCGGCGCGGCACGTGGCGCTGTACGACATCGCCGAGGCGAAGGTCGAGGCCGAGGTGCTCGACCTCGCGCACGGCACGCAGTTCACCGGCTCGAGCGACATCGTGGGCGGGAGCGACGTCTCGGTCGCCGAGGGCTCGCACGTGGTCGTCATCACCGCGGGCGCCAAGCAGAACCCGGGCCAGACCCGCACGGAGCTCGCCGCGACGAATGCGCGCATCATCCGCGACATGATGCCGAAGCTTCTCGAGGTCGCCCCGAACGCCGTCTACGTGATCGTCACGAACCCGTGCGATGTGCTGACCGTGCTCGCACAGGAGGCGACCGGCCTCCCGACGCGGCGGATCTTCGCCTCGGGCACCGTGCTCGACACCTCCCGCCTGCGCTGGAAGCTCGCGCAGCGCGCGGGCGTCGCCACCTCGAGCGTCCACGCCTGGATCGTGGGCGAGCACGGCGACACCGAGTTCCCGCTGTGGTCGACCGCGACGATCGGCTCCGTCCCCATCACGGAGTTCGACCTCCCCGACGGCGGGCGCTTCACGAAGGACGAACTGGATGCCATCGCCGTCGACGTCCGCGACGCCGCCTATAAGGTCATCCAGGGAAAGGGCGCCACGAACTACGCGATCGGCCTGTCGAGCGCCCGCATCGTGGAAGCGATCCTGCGCGACGAGCACGCGATCCTGCCAGTGAGCACCGTGCTCGAGGACTTCCACGGCATCAGCGGGATGGCCCTCTCCGTCCCCTCGATCGTGAGCGCGAAGGGAGCTGTTCCGCTGACCGGCACCCCGTTCTCCGACGGAGAGCTGGCGCTCCTCCGCCGCTCCGCCGACGCCCTGACGACGGTGGCGGAGTCGCTGCGCGACTGAACCTCCCCTCGCCACCATGAACCCCGCACGAGGTGGCTGAGCCCGTCGAAGCCACCAGCCCGAGCGACGCCGGATCCGCGGATGCCACGCCCCGACGCGAGCGATGTCGGAGGCCCCGCGTAGCCTGGGCGCATGGCATCCCGACGTCCCGCTTCCGCCCCTGCTCCGTACCGGTGCACCGAGTGCGGATGGACGACACTGAAGTGGGTCGGCCGCTGCGGTGAGTGTCAGTCGTGGGGCACGGTGGTCGAGGCGGCCGAGCAGACCGGGATCGTTCGATCGATCGTTCCCGTGGTGCCCGGAGCCGCTCGCGCGGCCCGACGCATCACCGAGATCGACACCCAAGACGCCCCGCGACGAACGAGCGGCGTCGGCGAGTTCGACCGCGTGCTCGGCGGCGGCATCGTCCCCGGGGCGGCGATCCTGCTCAGCGGCGAGCCCGGCGTCGGCAAGTCGACGCTCCTGCTTGAGGTCGCCGCGAAGAGCGCGCACGCGGGCCGCCGTGTGCTGTACGCGAGCGGTGAAGAGTCCGCTGCCCAGGTGCGGCTGCGCGCCGAGCGGACCGGAGCGTTGCACGACGAGCTGTTCCTCGCCGCCGAGACCGACCTCGCCACGATCCTCGGCCACGTCGACCAGGTCGAGCCGGAGCTGCTCATCGTCGACTCGGTGCAGACGGTCTCCTCCGCCCACAGCGACGGGGCAGCGGGCCAGCCCGCGCAGGTGCGGGAAGTGGCATCCGCCCTCATCCGTGTCGCGAAGGAGCGCGGGCTGCCGATCATCCTGGTCGGCCATGTCACCAAGGACGGCTCGATCGCCGGCCCCCGCATCCTCGAGCACCTCGTCGACGTCGTCTGCCACTTCGAGGGCGACCGTCAGACCTCCCTGCGGTTCGTCCGAGCGCTCAAGAACCGCTTCGGTCCGACCGACGAGGTCGGCTGCTTCGACATGACCGGCACCGGCATCGCCGAGGTCGCCGACCCCAGCGCGCTCTTCCTCGGGCACGGAGAACCCGAGCCGGGCACCTGCGTCACGATCGCGATGGAGGGCCGGCGCGCACTCCCCGTCGAGATCCAGGCCCTCGCCGTGCGGCAGACCGCGCCGAACCCGCGCCGCATCGTCAACGGTGTCGATTCGTCCCGCGTGGCGATGGTGCTCGCGGTACTCGAGAGCCGCATGGGGCTGACGCTGTCCGACCGCGACGTCTACGTGTCCACCGTCGGCGGCGTGCGGCTCGTCGAGCCCGCGGCCGACCTCGCGATCGCGATCGCAGTGGCCAACGCCGTGAAGAACCGCAAGGTGTCCAAACGGCTCGCGGCGATCGGCGAACTCACGCTCACCGGCGAGATCCGCAACGTCACGCAGGCGGCGCAGCGCGCGTCCGAGGCCAAACGCCTCGGCTACCACACGGTGCTCGACGCCTCATCCCGCAAGCTGGCGCAGGCCCTCAACGAACTACAGGTGCGCGGGATGCCGCGCGACGACAGCGAACCGGGTTTCTGACGGCACCGCCGGCGGTCGACGTGCGGGGCGACCGCCCGGGTGGATGACAGGTCGACGCGATCAGTCGCGGTTCAGCGGCCGGGAGGAGCGGACCGCCGGCGACGGTGCGGTGACGTCATCCCGAGAACGGCGGGGATGACGAGTCCGGCGGCGCACACGGCCGCGGTGATCACGTACTCCATGTCCCCGAGTCTCGCACTCTCACCTCACCCGCGCGACCCCGGTGGTTCACCCGCGAGGCATCAGGTGCTCCGACCCCCGCTCCAGCGCCCTGTCGAGCGTCCAGAACACCCGGACGTTTCTCAGAACGCTCCGGGTGTCACGCTCCGGGTGTCTTGGACACTGAGTCGGCAAACAGCGAGCCCGCGCGGTACTCAGGCGTCGAGCGCCGCAATCAGATCAGCCGGGCTGGCCTGGATCGGGTGGGGACCCGCGATATCGATGAACACGGTCGTGAGCTCCTCCTCGTGCATCCCGAGGAAGGTCCGCAGCCACTGCGGCGACTGCAGGGCGATGTGGGGCGGCAGCGTCGCGGGCTTGTGCGCCGCATCGCTGAACAGCAGCAACGCGAGCTGCCCGGTGTTCGGGTCGCGGTAGGTCCAGACCTCGCCCATATCGAGCGGGTTGTCGGCATCCCCCGCCCGCATCAGCGGGACGACGGTGGGACCGTGCCGCAACGCGAAGGCGATCGCCGCCATGTCCTGCGTCTGCAGCGCGTCGGTCAGCGCGGTGTTCTTGAACTCCACGTCGACCCTCTTCCCCTTGCGTTTCTTGCCCGCGGCCATCCTCCGAGCCTATCCGCGGCCCGGGGCCGGCGCCCAGCGGAGGAGAGCTGTCGAGCGGAGGAGCCGAACAAGCCTGCGCGTCCTCCCTCCGCCGCATCTCCTCCCGTCGCAACCACACTCGCGGCGCCCGCGACCGGCTACGCCAAGAACCCGCGCAACAGAGCCTCCGACCCGGCCAGGTGGTCGCGCATCGCCGCGTGGGCGGCATCCGGTCTCCCGGCGAGGATCGCCGACACGATCGCGGCGTGCTGCGACGTGGAGTGGTCGATGTTGCGCGGCAGGAGCGGAAACGTATCGAGCCACGCGTTGATGCGCGCGCGATTCTCCGCGACGAGGGGAACGAGGGAGGGGATGCCGGCGACTTCCGCGATCGTGAGGTGCAGCAGCGTGTCGAGTCGGCGGTAGTCCGCCCCCTCCGCGCGCGCCGCCGCTTCGTGCCGCGCCCAGAGCACGTCGCGCTCTTCTGCCGAGAGCGACCGCCCCGCGGCAGCCCAGGCCGCGCCGGGCTCGAGGACACCGCGCAGGGCGATGACGTCGTCGAGCTCGACCGCCGACACGTCCGCCGGCCCCGTTGACCGGGGAACCGGGTCGACCACGAAGGTCCCGCCGTACCGCCCGCGTCGCGTCTCGAGCCACCCGGCGTCCGCGAGCTCGCGCAGCGCCTCGCGCACTGTGTCGCGGCTCACGCCGTACAGCGCGGCGAGCTCGCGCTCCGCGGGCAGCGACTCCCCCGGCGCGACCAGGCCGAGACGCACCGTCTGCACGATCCGCGCCGTCGTGTCCTCGAGCGCGTTGCCACTGCGCACGGGCCGATAGACGGCCCGGCGCAGGTCGTCGAGCGGCGCGTCGGTCACCGTCTCAGCCTGTCACGGTCCACAGCTCACAGCGGCGTGACGTACGCGTTCGTGATTCCACCGTCGACGACGAAGGCCGTCGCGGTGATGAAGGACGCATCGTCGGATGCCAGGAAGGCCACGGCCGCGGCCATCTCCGACGGGTCGGCGAACCGGCCCATCGGCACGTGCACGAGACGGCGCTGCGCGCGCTCCGGGTCCTTCGCGAAGAGCTCCTGCAGCAGCGGGGTGTTAACCGGCCCGGGGCACAGCGCGTTCACGCGGATTCCCTGGCGAGCGAACTGCACACCGAGCTCGCGCGTCATGGCAAGGACGCCGCCCTTCGATGCGGTGTACGAGATCTGCGAGGTGGCCGAGCCCAGCAGCGCGACGAACGACGCGGTGTTGATGATCGAGCCTTTGCCCGCGGGCACCATGTGCCGCAGGGCCGCGCGCGAGCAGAGGTAGACGCTCTTCAGGTTGACGTCCTGCACGCGGTCCCAAGCGGGCAGCTCGGTCGTCTCGATCGAGTCGTCGTCGGCGGGTGAGATTCCCGCGTTGTTGAACGCGATGTCGACGCTCCCGAGATCGGCGGCGACGCCGTCGAAGAGAGCGTCCACGGATGCCTCGTCGGCGACGTTCACCTGCCGGAAAACCCCGCCCACCTCTGTGGCGGCGGCGGTAGCGGTGGTCTCGTCGAGGTCGGCGATCACGACGCGCGCGCCCTCGGCGGCGAAGCGGCGGGCAGTGGCGAGACCGATGCCCGAGGCACCACCGGTGACGATGGCGACGCGGTCGCGCAGCCGCTGGGTGAGGTCGATGGTCATGGTGCAGTGGTTCCTTTCGAGCTGAACCTCGTCCCACTTATGGCTGGTGTGGGGCCTCCAGACCGGCCATAAGTGGGACGAGGACCGTCATAAGTGGGACAAGGGGTGTCGGGCGGCGGGCAGTCGGACGAGGGCGGTCACTCGGTGGCGTAGAACACGTTCTTCACCTCGGTGAAGTGCTCGGCGGCATCCGGTCCGAGCTCCCGGCCGAGACCGGAAGCCTTCATGCCGCCGAAGGGGGTGGCGTAGCGCACCGACGAGTGCGAGTTCACCGACAGCACGCCGCTGCGCACGCCACGGGACACTCGGATGCCGCGCCCCAGGCTCTCGGTCCAGATCGAGCCCGCGAGACCGTAGGCGGTGTCGTTCGCCAGGCGGATGGCATCCGCTTCGTCGTCGAACGGGAGCACGGCCAGCACGGGACCGAACACCTCGTCACGCGCGATGCGGTCACCGGGCTGCGCGAGCACGACCGCGGGGGCGAACCAGAAGCCGTCACCCTCGGGTGCCGAGCCGCGGAACGCCACGTCGACCCCGTCGAGGAAGCCCTGCACGGTGGAGCGGTGGGATGCAGAGATGAGCGGCCCCATCTGCGTGTCCTCGTCGTGCGGGTCGCCGACCTTCCACGCCGCGACGGCGGGCTCGAGCATCTCGAGGAACCGGTCGAAGACGCTGCGCTGCACGAGCAGGCGGCTGCGCGCGCAGCAGTCCTGGCCCGCGTTGTCGAAAACCGAGCCGGGGACGCCCGCCGCAGCCTTCTCGAGGTCGGCGTCGGCGAAGACGATGTTGGCGCTCTTGCCGCCCAGCTCGAGCGTCACGGGCTTGAGCATCCGCGCGCACCCCGCGGCGACCTCGGTCCCGACTTCCGTCGACCCGGTGAAGACGACCTTGTGCACGTCGGGGTGCGACACGAACCGCTGTCCGACCACCGACCCCGAACCGACGACGACCCGGAACAGTCCCTCCGGCAGCCCCGCCTCGAGAGCCAGTTCGCCGAGGCGGATCGCGGTCAGCGGCGTGAGCTCGGCAGGCTTGAGCACCACGGCGTTACCCGCGGCGAGCGCGGGCGCGAAGCCCCAGGCGGCGATCGTCATGGGGAAGTTCCACGGCACGATGATCCCGACGACGCCGTAGGGCTCGTGGTAGGTCACGTCGAGCCCGCCGGCGACGGGGATCTGCGACCCGATCAGGCGTTCCGGGGCGCCGGCGTAGTAGTTGAGCACCTGGGCGACGTGCTGCGCCTCCCACCGGGCCGAGCCGATCGGGTGGCCCGAGTTCTTGACCTCGAGCGCCGCGAGCTCGTCGACGTGCGCCTCGACGACCCGCGCGAACGCGCGCAGGGCATCGGCCCGGGCGACGGGGGCGAGCGCCGCCCAGGCGCGCTGCGCGCGCACGGCGTCGGCGACGGCGGCATCCACTTGGTCGATCTCGGCGCGCTCGAGCGTGGTGATCGGCGCCCCGATCGAGGGGTCGATGACGGTGAACGTGCTCATGCGGGGACTCCCTGATGCTCGGAGGAGGGTGCGGTCGACGGGGCGGTGTCGCGCGACGCTCGGTACCGCGCCGCGGCGGCGACGAGTCCGAGGAACAGTCGCCGGTCCTCGGCGTTCTCCTCCGGATGCCACTGCACGGCGACGAGGTAGTCGTCGCCCGGGAGCTCCACGGCCTGCACGAGTCCGTCGTCGGTGCGCGCGGTCACGACGAGACCGTCACCCACCCGGTCGACGCCCTGGTGGTGGTAGCTGTGGACGGTGAGGGGTCCGGCACCGACGAGGCCGGCGAGTCGGGTATCGGCATCCACCTCGACGATGTTCTCGGCGAAGACGCCCCCGCCGATCCGGTAGCGCTCGGTACCGAGCGCCTCGGGCAGATGCTGGTGCAAGGTGCCGCCGAGGGCGACGTTCAGCAACTGCAGCCCCCGGCAGATGCCGAAGACCGGGATGCCGCGCTCCCGCGCCCCCGCGAGGAGGGCGAGCTCCCACGCGTCGCGGTCGGCGCGCGCGGGGTCGGTCAGGGGGTGGCGCTCGGCACCGTAGAGCTCCGGCTGCACGTCGAGTCCGCCCGTGAGGATGAGTCCATCGAGCCCGTCGAGCACCGCCTCAGCGGCCTGCGACGGACGCGGCTGGGGCGGCAGCAGCACGGCGGTGGCCCCTGACGCCGTGACGGAGTCGAAGTACTGCTGCGGCAGGAACGCGGCGCGCACGTCCCACACCCCCTGCTTCGCGCGCTCCAGGTAGGTCGTCAGCCCCACCACGGGGGTCCTGCTCGGATCAGAGGCGCTCGAAACCACGCACCCGCTCCCAATCGGTCACGGCGGCATCGAAAGCTTCGACCTCGATGCGCGCCTGGTTGAGGTAGTGCTCGACGACGTCGTCTCCGAAGGCCGCCCGGGCGATCGTCGACTCCGAGAAGAGCTGCGCGGCTTCGCGCAAGGTCGTGGGCAGGGTGTCCACGCCCGAGGTGTAGGCGTTGCCCGTCAGCGGCGCGGGGAGCACGAGCTCGTTCTCGATCCCGTGCAGCCCACCCGCGATGATCGCCGAGATCGCGAGGTAGGGGTTCACGTCCCCGCCCGGAACGCGGTTCTCCACACGCAGAGACGAGCCGTGCCCGACGACGCGCAGCGCACAGGTGCGGTTGTCGACGCCCCACGCGATGCCGGTCGGCGCGAAGGACCCGAGGGCGAAGCGCTTGTACGAGTTGATCGTGGGGGCGTACAGCAGCGTGAACTCGCGGAGGGTGGCGAGGATGCCGGCGATCCAGTGCTCCATGAGCGGGCTGAACCCGAGCTCGCCGTCGCCCGCCATGACGGCGGCACCGTCGTCGCCGCGGACGGAGAGGTGGATGTGGCAGCTGTTGCCCTCGCGCTCGTTGAACTTCGCCATGAACGTGAGCGACTTGCCGTGGCGGTCGGCGATCTCTTTCGCGCCGTTCTTGTAGATCGTGTGGTTGTCGGCCGTCTCGAGCGCTTCGGCGTAGCGGAAGGCGATCTCCTGCTGGCCGTAGTTGCACTCACCCTTGACGCCCTCGCAGTACATGCCCGCGCCGTCCATCCCCACGCGGATGTCGCGCAGCAGCGGCTCCAACCGCGTGGTGGCGAGGAGGTTGTAGTCCACGTTGTAGTCGGTCGAGGCGCGCAGCCCCGTGTATCCCTTGGACCACGCCTCGCGGAACGAGTCGTCGAAGACGATGAATTCCAGCTCGGTGCCCGCGTAGGCGGTGAGGCCGCGCTCGGCGAGCCGAGCACGCTGGGCGTTCAGGATGCCACGCGGCGACTGCGCGACATGCTGGCGATCCTCCCACGCGAGGTCGGCCACGACGAGAGCGGTCCCCTGCTGCCAGGGGACGCGACGGAGCGTCTCGAGATCGGGGACGAGCAGCATGTCGCCGTACCCCTTGTCCCAGCTCGACATCGCGTAGCCGTCGACGGTGTTCAGGTCGACGTCGACCGAGAGCAGGTAATTGCACGCTTCGGCACCGTGCGGCAGCACCTCGTCGCGCCAGAAGCGCGCGGCGACGCGCTTGCCGACGAGGCGACCCTGCGCGTCGGGGAACGCCACGATGACCGTGTCGATCTCGCCGCTGTCGATCGCGGCATCCAATTCTGCGGTGGTGAGATTGCCCGCCATGGTCTCCCTCTCGCGTGGTCGTCGTCCCCGCGTACGGAGGACGTAACGAGGAACTTACACGCCAAAGGTAGACAGGTCGACCAATAGAAGGCCATGATTTCCCGCAAGGCGAGCCCGCCGCCTGCCCGCATCCCTCTGGAGGTCTCATGTCCACCTCGAGCAGTTCCCGCAAAAAGGTCGCCGGCGCCACCTATACGGCAACGGATTCCACGTATTTCGAGAAACGCACCCTGAAACGCTCGGCCGGCGTCTGGGGCCTCTGGGGCCTCGCCGTCGCCGCCGTCATCTCGGGGGACTTCTCCGGGTGGAACTTCGGCATCGCCAACGCCGGCTTCGGCGGCATGCTGATCGCTTTCGTGGTCCTCGTGATCATGTACTACGGCTTGACCTTCTCGATCGGAGAGATGGCGGCCGCGATGCCGCACACCGGCGGCGCCTACTCGTTCGCCCGATCGGCGATGGGACCGTGGGGCGGCCTGGCGACGGGCCTCGCCGAGACCATCGAGTACGTCGCGACCACCGCCGTCGTCGTCTACTTCTCGGGCCAGTACGCCGACTCGGCGCTCGAGCTGTTGACCGGGGTGAGCCTGCCGTCGTTCGTCTGGTGGATCATCCTTTACGCGCTCTTCATCGGCCTCAACGCCGCCGGCGCGAACATCTCGTTCGGCTTCGCGATCGTCGTCTCGGTCATCTCCATCGGCATCATCGTGGTCTTCGGCGTCATGTCGCTGGCCACCGGTGCCTTCGACTGGGGCTCGCTGTGGAACATCGTCCCCGACCCCGGCCAGTCCGAGTTCCTCCCCCACGGCGTCGGCGCGATCCTGCTCGCCCTCCCCTTCGCGATGTGGTTCTTCCTCGGCATCGAAGAGCTCCCGCTCGCGGCCGAAGAGTCGCACAACCCCGCTCGCGACATCCCCCGCGCGGGGCTCTGGGCGCGCGGCACCCTCATCGTCACCGGTCTCATCGTGCTGTTCCTCAACACCGGCGTCCTCGGTGCCGACGTGACCGGCTCGTCCGTGGAGCCCCTGCTCGACGGGTTCCGCGCGATGGTCGGCGATCAGGCGGCGGCCCTGCTGTCGCTCCTCGCGCTCATCGGCCTCCTGGCATCCCTCATGGGCATCATGTTCGCCTACGGGCGCAACATGTACTCGCTCTCGCGCGCCGGGTACTACCCGCGGTGGCTCTCGCTCACCGGCGCTCGCAAGACCCCGTGGGTCGCGCTCGTCTTCGGTGCGGTCCTCGGCTTCCTGGCCCTGGTCATCGTTCAGGCGGCGGGTGGCGATGCCAGCCCCGCCGGCGCGATCGTGCTCAACATCGCGGTCTGGGGCGCGGTGCTCGCGTACTTCCTGCAGATGGTCGCGTTCATCGTGCTGCGCAAGAAGTTCCCGAACGCGGTGCGCCCCTACAAGAGCCCGTGGGGTCTGTTCGGCGCCTACTCGGCGGCGGTCATCGCCGCGGTCGTCTTCTTCGGCCTGCTGCTGAACTCCGCGTACCTGCTCGCGATCGTCGCGATCATCGTGGTCTATGCCGTGATCTTCATCGCCTTCGCGATCTACGGCCGGCACCGCCTCGTGCTCTCCCCGGAGGAGGAGTACGCGCTCTCCGGCGGCCTGCACGGCGACCCGCAGAAGGAGGGCTACGACGCCATGGAGGGCGAGGTGTTCGGAGACACCCGGTCCTGAGAGAGACATGAGGGGCGGATGCCATGGCATCCGCCCCTCTTCCCGTTCTCGCGAAGCGTCACTGCAGGATGAACGACGCCGTTCCGGTGGAGGGGATGCCGCCGATCGAGACGCTGAGGTGATAGGTCGCGCCGCCGCCGGGGGCGAACGGACGCTCGCTGTCGCACGAGCCGACCGAGGAGCGGGTGCGGTCCCAGGTGAGCGGGGCGGAGCTGGTGACCGTCTGCCCGGCCGCGAGGGTGACCTCCATGTCGCTCGGCTCCGACTGGCAATCGGTGGAACGCCACCAGACATCGGACCCGCTGGTCACCGTGAACGACTGCGCGCTCGTGCCGACGTTCATCGTGCAGGGATTCGCGCCGGAATTCGTCAGCCGGATGGACAGCTGCGGGTTCTCGCCCTGCGCGTACTCGCCCTTGTCGGAGAGCGCCTCGACCTTGATGTCAGCCGGGGTGCACTCGGCGGGACCGTCGGACTCGTTGGCGGTCGGGCTCGGCGACGGGCTGGCCGGCGCATCCGAGGCCGGTGCGTCGGAGGCTGCGGTCGACGGCTCCGGCGCGCTGACGGCGGGCGCGGGGACGGCGTCGGTGGCGGGTGCGGATCGCCAGGGCGGAGCCACGACGAGCCACACGACGAGGCCGATCACGAGCAGCGCGAGGAGCACAGCGGCGAGACGGCGTCGACGGTAGACCGCCGGGGACTGCCTCCGCCTACGGGGGGCATCGGTCATCGTTCCAGCGTAGGCGGCCTCGCTGTGCGCTCAGCCCACGGCACGCTCAGAGGTGCTTGAGCATCCGTGTGTTTCCGAGGGTGTTGGGCTTCACGTGCGCGAGGTCGAGGAACTCCGCGACACCCTCGTCGGGGCTGCGCACGAGCTGCGAGTACACGTCGGGGTCGACCACCTGCTCGCCGATCTCGGAGAAGCCGCGGCGGGTGAAGAAGTCGACCTCGAACGTGAGGCAGAACAGTCGGCTCACGCCGAGCTCGCGCGCGCGCTCCTCGAGGTTCTCGACGATCGCCCGACCCACGCCGTGGTGCAGCCAGTCGTCGTGGACGATCAGGGTGCGGATCTCGCCGAGGTCCTCCCACATCACGTGGAGGGCACCGCAGCCGATCACGACGCCGCCCGCCTCGGCGACGACGAACTGCTGCACCGAGCCGTAGAGGACGACCAGGTCTTTGCCGAGCAGGATGCGCTTCTGCACGAACGGCTCGAGGAGTTCGTGGATGCGGCGGACGTCGGCGGTTCCGGCAGGGCGGACGACGAACGGCGCGGATGAGGTCATCCAACCAGCGTACGCCGCAACGCAGAAGGGACCTGGATGCCATGGCATCCAGGTCCCTGTCTGTTACGTGTCAGCTGCCCGCGAGGGTGTCGGGGGTCGGGGCGATCTCGCCCGCCGTCCCGACGCCGATCGCGACCTTCTCGCCGCGCGGGCTCGTCTCGAACGAGAACTGACCGTTCTCGACGCCGACCTTGACGTGGTCGCCCGACTCGAGCTCACCGTGCAGGATCTTCTCGCTGAGACGGTCCTCCACCTCGCGCTGCATGGCGCGGCGCAGGGGACGCGCACCGAGGGTCGGGTCGAAGCCGATCTCGATGAGCTTGTCCTTCGCCTCGTCCGACAGCTCGACGGTCATGTCGCGGTCGAGCAGACGGTCGGCCAGACGCTTGACGAACAGGCCGACGATCTGACGCAGCTCCGGCTTGCTGAGCTGCGGGAAGACGATGACGTCGTCAACGCGGTTGAGGAACTCGGGCTTGAAGTGGCGCTTGAGCTCTTCGTCGACCTTGCCCTTCATCCGCTCGTACGAGGTCTGCGCGCTTCCCTCGACCTGGAAGCCGACCGGACCACCGGCGATCGCCGACGAACCGAGGTTCGTCGTCATGATGATCACGGTGTTCTTGAAGTCGATGACGCGGCCCTGACCGTCGGTCAGGCGTCCCTCTTCGAGGATCTGCAGGAGCGAGTTGAAGATGTCGGGGTGAGCCTTCTCGATCTCGTCGAACAGCACGACCGAGAACGGCTTGCGGCGCACCTTCTCGGTGAGCTGGCCGCCCTCTTCGAATCCGACGAATCCGGGAGGGGCACCGAACAGACGCGAGACGGTGTGCTTCTCACCGAACTCCGACATGTCGAGGGAGATCAGCGCGCCCTCGTCATCGAAGAGGAACTCGGCGAGCGCCTTGGCGAGCTCGGTCTTTCCGACGCCCGTGGGGCCGGCGAAGATGAACGAGCCGCTCGGCCGCTTCGGGTCCTTCAGCCCCGCGCGCTGGCGACGGATCGTCCGCGACAGGGCCGCGATCGCCTCTTCCTGGCCGATGACGCGCTGGTGCAGCGCCTTCTCCATGAACATGAGGCGGCTGGACTCCTCCTCGGTGAGCTTGAACACCGGGATGCCG
>Ga0308171_1000473_pt1 | contig 85723 bp, 84 predicted proteins | sample PhyGR1_FD_202135 | JGI IMG/M metagenome (GOLD analysis project Ga0308171, IMG submission 202135) | Phyllosphere microbial communities from UC Gill Tract Community Farm, Albany, California, United States - DLSLSG.R1 | ecosystem: Host-associated > Plants > Phyllosphere > Unclassified | place: USA...
CCAACGCAATGTGGGGCGGGCGCTTCGCAGAAGGTCCCGCCGCGGTGATGCGCGAGATAAACGCGTCCATCCCCTTCGACAAGCGATTGTGGAAACAGGACATCGCCGGGTCGAAAGCGCATGTCGCCATGCTGGGCCAGCAGGGCATCGTCTCGGCCGAGGACGCCGCGACGATCTCGGCCGGGCTGGACCGGGTCGCCGAGGACTATGCCGCCAACGGCGTGGCCGAGGACCTGACCCTCGAAGACATCCATATGCAGACCGAGGCGAAGCTGGCCCAGCTGATCGGCCCGGTCGCCGGGCGTCTGCACACCGCGCGGTCGCGCAACGACCAGGTGGCGACCGACTTCCGCCTGTGGGTGCGCGATGCCATCGACGAGACGCTGGCGGCGCTGGGGGCTTTGCGCGAGGCCCTGCTGACCCGCGCCGAAGAACATGCCGACAGCGTGATGCCGGGCTTTACCCATCTGCAATCCGCGCAGCCGGTGACGTTGGGCCATCACCTGATGGCCTATCACGAGATGATCGTGCGCGACGCCAGCCGCTTTGCGGACGCGCGGGCGCGGATGAACCAGTGCCCGCTCGGCTCGGCGGCGCTGGCGGGGACGGGCTTTCCGGTCGACCGGCATAGGACGGCGCAGGCGCTCGGCTTCGACGCGCCGACCCGCAATTCGCTCGATGCGGTCAGCGACCGGGATTTCGCCATCGACTATCTGCAGGCGGCGACCAACTGCTCGCTGCACCTGTCGCGGCTGGCGGAAGAGTTCGTGCTCTGGGCGTCGCAGCCCTTCGGCTTCGTAGCGCTGTCCGACCAGTGGTCGACCGGCAGCTCGATCATGCCGCAGAAGCGCAACCCGGACGCGGCCGAGCTGGTGCGCGGCCATGCGGGGCGGATCATGGGCTGCATGACCAGCCTGATGGTCACGATGAAGGGCCTGCCGCTCGCCTATTCCAAGGACATGCAGGACGACAAGCCGCCGGTGTTCGAGGCGCACGACCTGCTGGCGCTGTCGATCGCGGCGATGACCGGCATGATCCAGAGCGCGACCTTCCGCACCGAGCGGATGCGCGCGGTAGCGGAGGCGGGCTTCTCGACCGCGACCGACTTGGCCGACTGGCTGGTGCGGGTCGGCGGCATTCCCTTCCGCGAGGCGCATCACATCACCGGGCGCGCCGTGAAACTTGCGGAGGAAAAGGGCGTGATGCTGCATCAGCTGTCGATCGAGGACCTGACCGGCATCGACGCGCGGATCAACGACAGCATCTATGACGTGCTGTCGGTCGATGCCTCGGTCGCCAGCCGGGTCAGCTTCGGTGGCACCGCGCCCGCCAATGTCCGTGCCGCCATCGCGACCGCACGGGGCCTGCGCGCATGAAGCGCGCACTCGCCTTGCTGGTCGCGCTGGGCCTTTCGGGCTGTGGCGCGGCGAACCGGCTGCAACCGGCCAAGGGCGAGAGCCTGCCCGTCGCGCCGCGCGGCGCCACCGCGACCCCGACGCCGCAGCAATTGCTGACGGCCACCCCCCAACAACGCCCGCAACGCTCCGACGAACTGATGACCCAGTCGCAGGATCGGCGTTCGGACGAATTTGATTTGCCCCCCCGCTGATGGACCATTTTCATTTCCAAGACGGCGAACTCCATGTGGAGGATGTGCCGGTATCCCGGATCGCGGCGGAGGTCGGCACGCCGGTCTATATCTATTCCGCCTCCACCTTCCGTCGCCATGCGCAGGTGTTCCGCGACGGGCTGAGCGCCCTGCCGCGCGTCCATCTGGCCTATGCGATCAAGGCGAACCCGAACCTGGCCGTGCTGCGCGTGCTGGCCGATGAAGGTTATGGCGCCGACGTCGTCTCGGGCGGCGAGATGCGCCGCGCGCTGGCGGCGGGCATGAAGGCGGAGGACATCGTGTTCTCCGGCGTAGGCAAGACCCGTGCGGAACTGGTCGCGGCGCTGGAGGCCGGGATCGGCCAGTTCAACCTGGAGCTGGAGGAAGAGGGCGCGGTCCTCGCCGAGCTGGCGCATGAGCGCGGCCTCGTCGCCCCCGCCACGCTGCGGGTGAACCCCGACGTCGATGCGGGCACCCACGCCAAGATCTCGACCGGCCGCAAGGAGAACAAGTTCGGCGTGCCGATCGACCAGGCGCTCGGCATGTTCGACCGGCTGGCGGGGCTGCCCGGCATCGACCTGAAGGGTGTCGCCTGCCACATCGGCAGCCAGCTGGGTGACCTCGCGCCGCTGGAGGCGGCCTATAAGCGCGTGGGCGAGCTGGTCGCCGAGCTGCGCGGGGCGGGGCATCGCATCACCCGTGTCGATCTGGGCGGTGGCCTGGGCGTGCCGTACAAGACCGGCGACGTCATGCCCGCGCCTGCCGCTTACGGTGCGATGGTGGCGGCCGTGACCAAGGACTGGGATGTCGAACTGATGTTCGAGCCTGGCCGGGTGATCGCGGGCAATGCCGGTGTGCTGGCGACCGAAGTGGTCTGGGTAAAGCCCGGCGTCGCCAATCCGTACGTCATCGTCGATGCGGCGATGAACGACCTGATGCGGCCCGCGCTGTATGATGCCCATCACGATTTCGTCGCGGTGAAGCCGACCGGCGAGATGATGATGGCGAACATCGCCGGGCCGGTGTGCGAGACGGGCGATACCTTCGCCATGAACCGCGAGATCGATGCGGTGAAGTCGGGCGACCTCGCCGTGTTCCGCACCGCCGGGGCTTATGGTGCGACCATGGCGTCGACCTATAACAGCCGTCCGCTGGTGCCTGAAGTCATGGTCGAGGGCGACCGCTTCGCCGTCGTCGCCGACCGCATCGCCGCCGAGACGATCATCGCCGCCGAGCGCGTGCCGGAGTGGCTGAAGAAGTGATGGCATATGCGGCCTTCCTCCCCTTGCAGGGGAGGTGGCAGGCCGCAGGCCTGACGGAGGGGCGTCAGCGGTCGCGAGGGCGCGTTCCCTCTCCACCGGCGACACCCCTCCACCAGCTTGGCTGGTTTCCCTCCCCGTGCAGGGGAGGACTATGAGTCTCGGTAGCCTGCCATTGTTCGTCCGGCTGGGCGGCCGGCCGGTCATCCTGGTCGGCCAGGGCGAACCGGCCGAGGCCAAGCGGCGTCTGCTCGACCGCGCCGGTGCGCAGGTCGTCGGAGAGGACGTCCAAGCCGCGCTCGCGATCGTCGCGATCGAGGATGAGGACGAAGCCCAGGCCGCCATCGCCCGGCTGAAGGCACGCGGCGTGCTGGTCAACGCGGTCGACCGCCCGGCGGCCTGCGACTTCACCCTGCCCGCCATCGTCGAACGCGGGCCGGTGATCGTCGCGATCGGCACCGGCGGCGTGTCGGCGGGGCTGGCGGCGGCGTTGCGCCAGCGTTTGGAGACACTGCTTCCGGCTGGTCTGGGTGCCTTGGCCGAGGGGCTGTACGCCGCCCGCTCCACCTTGCGCGCACGCTTTCCCGATGGGGCGGAGCGGCGGCGGGCGATCGGGGCGGCGCTGTCGCCCGGCGGCGTGCTCGACCCGCTGGCGGGTAATAATGATGTTGCGGCCTGGCTTTCGGGCGTCGAGCGTCCCGCGGCGCAGATCGCGACGTTCGTCCTCACCTCTAGCGATCCCGACGACCTGACCCTGCGCCAGGCGCGCGCGCTGGCGGCCGCCGACCGGGTCTATCACCGCGCCGATGTGCCGCCCGCCATCCTCGACCGCGCGCGCGCCGATGCGGTGCGGATCTCGAGCAACGCCCTACCGGACACGCCGGGCGAGGGGCAGATCGTCGACCTCGCCATGGACCTGCGTGCATGACCGGCTTTGCCTATCGCATCGATGACGGACAGGCCGCGCCGATCAAGATCGGCGAGGCGGTGGGCACCGCGGCGCGGCTGGTCTGGGTGCATCTGGAAACCAATGACGCGGTCGCGCAGCGCTGGCTATGCGACGCGGCGCATCTGGACGACTATGTCATCGACGCGCTGACCGCGACCGAGACCCGCCCGCGCTGCGAGGCGGTGGGCGAGGGGGCGTTCCTCAACCTGCGCGGGCGCAGCAGCGAGCCGCTCGACGGATCGGACATGCTCGCCTCGGTCCGCATCTGGGCGGTGAAGGGCAAGGTCTATTCGGTGACGCGCCGCCCGCTGCTGGCGACGGATACGGTGCGGCAGGAGGTGGAGAAGGGCACGATCGGCGATCCCGGCGACCTGATCACCGCCTTCGCCACCGCGATCACCGGCGACATGGACCCCGATGTCGCCAACCTGGGCGACGAACTCGACGGGTGCGAGGAGCAGCTGGACGAACGCCGCGTCTTCCAGCTGCGCCGCACGGTCAGCCGGGTGCGCGTCGCCGCGATCGGTTATCGCCGCTTCCTCAATCCGCAACGCGCCGCGCTCGAAAAGCTGGCGGCCTTGCCGGGTGACTGGCTGGCCGCCGACGACCGGCTGCATCTGTCCGCCGCCGCCGACCGTGCCGCGCGCATGGCCGAGGAGCTGGAGTCGATCCGCGAACGCTCGGCGCTGATCCACGAGACACTGAGCGACATGCGGGCGGAGCAGATCGACAATCGCGCGCTAGTGATTTCCATCGTGGCGATGGTGTTCCTGCCGCTGACCTTCATCACCGGCCTGTACGGGATGAACGTCAAGAACCTGCCCTATGCCGAGGAACCCTGGGCATTCGACGCGATCCTGGGTGGCTGTACGCTGATCGCGGCGGGGATCGTCATCTACTTCGTGCAGAAGCACTGGTTTCGGCAGTGATGCCAACCAACCTCCGTCCCGTGCGAACGGGGGTGGGTATGGGTGTCTGAAAAGCCGTAACACTTAGCGCCACGTCATCTGGCGACACCTGTTCCTACGCTTCGTTCACGTTGAGCGAACGGATGGAGGGGATCCGGGTCGGATTCAGTTGCCCTTCTTCGGCGCGTTCATCTTCCGCACCGTTTCCCAGGCCTCGGCAATGTCGGCGATGCTGGCGGCGATGTTGCGAAACACCTGCGGGTCCTGTTCGAGCGAGCCGTCCACGATCTGACGCCGCGCACCCGCATACAGCTTGGCGAAGGTAATCGACATGTCGCCGCCATGCTCGAAATCGAGCCCCGCCTCGAGCGCGAACAGGATCGCGGTCGCGCGCGTCACCCGCTCGCTCTTGCGCGCAAGCTGGCCATGTTCGGTCGCCCAGGCGGCCGAGCGCAACGCGGAGATGAGTTCCTCGTACAGAAGCTGGACGAGCGCGGGGCCGTCTGCGGTCGCGGTACGACCGACGACGTCGATCTGGCGATAGGTGGCGGCAGGATCGGCCAATAGTCCGGTAGCATAGGCCATATCAGTTGCTGCTCTTTGTCCACATGTTGACCTGCTGGGTCAGGAAGCTCTGAACCGACTTGTAGCTCGTGACGCGCGCGTTCATCGCGGCGAACTGTGCCGTCATCCGGTCTTGAGTCGATGTCTGGTCGTCGGTCAGATCGCTCTGGGCCAATTGGTTGGCGCTCTGGTCCTGGGTCAGCTGCTTCGACGTGGCGCCCAGGCCATAGATGGTGCTGGTCGCCGCCATCTGGATGTTGTTCAACTGCGCCGACAGGCCGATCAGATTGTCGCCGCTGCCCTGGAACATCTGTTCGACGGCATCGGGATATTGCGCCATCACCTGCGACAGGCGCACCGAGTCGACCTTGAGCGTGCCGTCCCGGTTGGTCCCGACGCCCAGATCGGCGAGTGTCTTGGGCCCCGGCGTCGAACTGTCGCCCGGCACGATCTTGGACGTGGTCAGCCGCCCCAGCGATTGTTGCAGGGAACGCGCGGCCACGCTGTTGCGCAGGTCACCTTTCTGCGGATCGAGCGTCTTGTTCAACTCGATCATCTTGTCGTTATAGGTCGCCACGAAGTCCGACACGACCGAGGTCAGCGCGGCCGTGGGACGCGTGCCGGTGAGCGACACGGGGGCGGTCGACACCGCGTTCAGCGTGATCGCCGCGCCGGGAATCAGGTCGCTGAAGCTGTTGGTCGCACGCTGCACCGACACGCCGTCGACGGTCATCTGGGCATTGCCGGCGGTGGCGGCACTGCGCGTGGCCGTCGCGCCGTTGCCGACCGCGAAGTTGGACAGGCCGGGCGTCGCGCCCTCGGTGGCGGTGACGGTGAAGCTGTTCGCGGCACCGGTCTGCCCGGTGAAGGACAGGTAGGCTTTGCCATTGACGTCCGAGATGACCGACGCGGTGACGCCGGTTCTCGCCGCATTCACCCGGCTGGCGATGTCGTCGATCGTCGGGCTGGTGCCGTCGGCGAAATTGATGTCGACCGCCGCGTTCGATCCGACCTGGATGGTCAGCTTGCCGGTGCCCATCGCGGCGGTGCGGTCGTAGCTGGCATTGGTGACGTTGGTCTGCGCGGTGGCCAGCGCGGTGACGGTGATCGACTTGGACAGGCCCGCCAGCTTGGCGCCGGGCTGGGTCGTCACGCTCAGCACCCCCGAATTGCTGCTGGTCGCCTGGGTCGCCAGCGTGCCGCCCTTGGCCAGGGTGGCGAGCGAGCTGGCGAAGTCGGTGATCGAGCTCATGACGGCCGAGGTCGTCGAAATCTGTGAGGTCAGCGTGTCGGCCTTCGCCTTTAACGCGGCGGCGCGTGCGGCGAACTGCGCCTGGACCAGCGCGGGAACGAGAGTCGAAAGATCGACGCCCGACCCCGTCTGGAGCGAGGTGAACAGCGCCTGCGCGGCGGTCTTGGTGGCGTCCGCCGTCGACGGCGTGGGCGTCGGGGTGGCGGTCGACGAAGAGGTGGAAGAAATGGTCGTCATCGACGGCGCTCCGGCACGGGTACGTTATCGGTAACGACCGGCGCAGGGCGGGCTTTAGGACGATGCGACGAAGCGAGTGGGATCGGCGCGGGCCTCATGACGCGAGCTGGCCGTTTTCGTCGAAGCGGGCTTCGACCGGCACCTCGACCGGCGGCTGCGCCGTGCCGCCCGCACCCGCGTTGAGGCCGAAGACGAAGGCGAGGATGACAGCGATCGCCTGGTAAAGGTCGGGGCGCACCTCCTGCCCCTCGCGGCTGGTGTAATAGACGGCGCGGGCGAGCTGCGGATATTCCAGGATCGGCGTGGCATATTCGGCCGCCATCTCGCGAATGGCAAGCGCAGTGGCGCCGCGCCCCTTGGCGACCACCACCGGCACCTCGTCCTGACCGCGTTCATAGCGCAGCGCGACCGCGAAATGGGTCGGATTGGTCAGGATGACATGCGCCTCCTGCACCGCCGCGCGCACGGCGCGGTGCGACATCTCGCGCTGCTTGGCGCGGATATGCGCCTTGGCCTCGGGGTTGCCTTCCGCTTCCTTATGCTCATCCTTGACCTCCTGCTTGGTCATCTTGAGCTTGGAGAATAGCTGGAAGATCTGGAGCGGCACGTCGAACCCGGCGATCAGGATCAGGCCGAACCCCATCACCAGCAGGATGGTGATGAAAGTGCCGCCGAGCTGCCCGATCGCACCGTTGAGGTCGCTCTGCGCCAGGCCCAGCGTCGGGCGCGTGGTGCGCCACAGCATGTACGCGCCGATCGCGCCGAGCAGCACGACCTTGAGCAGCGACTTGCCGAGTTCGGTCCAGCCCTGCATACCGAAGATGCGCTTCAGGCCCGAGGCGGGGTTCAGCTTGGACGGCTTGGGCGCGATCGCCTTGGGATTGAACCGCAACGAGCCCAGCCCCGCCTGCGACGCGATCGTCGCGACGATGGTGATCGCGAACAGCGATGCCAGCGAGGGCAACAGCTTCCACCCCGCCTCCATCAGCGGGCGGAACGGCTCGAAATCCTCGACATCGGCATGGGTGAACTGGAAACTCGTCGCCATCACCGCCTTGCACGCGCCCAGCAGGGTGGGGCCTGCGAACATCAGCCAGGCGATACCCGCCATCATCACCAAGGCCGCCGCAAGGTCTTTACTGCGGAGGATCTGCCCGTCATCGCGCGCCTTGTCGCGACGCTTCTGGGTTGGGGCTTCTGTCTTTTCGCCGCCCTCCGACATCAGCCGAGCACCAGCGTGACGGTGGCGGCCAGCCCTTCGCGGATGATGACCAGCATATAGTCACCCATGGCGGGGAAGGCGATGGCGATGGCAATGACGCCGATGGTGAGCGCGGCGGGCAGGCCGACCGAGAACAGGTTGAGCGAGGGCGCGGCACGACTCATCATGCCCATGACGAGGTTCAGGCACAGCAGCAGGAAACCCACCGGCAGCGCCAGCAACAGGCCCGCCAGAAAGGCATAGCTGCCGAACAGCGCGATCGCGTGGAACTGTTCCGGGGCCATCCACGCCTCGCCCGGGGGCAGCGCGTCATAGCTTTTGACGATCGTGTCGACCAAGATCAGGTGCCCGTCGACCGACAGGAACAACAGGGTCAGCATCACCGTGAAGAACTGGCCCAGCGCCTGGGTCGAACGGCCGTTGAGCGGATCGATGGTGGAGGCGAAGCTGATGCCCATCGACCCGCCGATCAACTCGCTGGCGACCAGGGGGGCGGTGAAGGCGACCTGCAGGATCAGGCCCAGCGCCAAACCCACGATGACCTCGGCCACGACCGCCATGATGGTGGGCACCGCAAAGATCACGGGCGGCGGCACGACGGGGTGCGCCAGGTTGACCAGAAAGGCGATGGCCCCGGCCAGGCTGATCCGCACGGGCAGGGGGATCGACACCGCGCCGAAGACGGGCGCGGTGATGAACGCCGCCCCGACCCGGATCATGATGAACAGGATCGCCCACGCCTGAGGCTCGATCGAGAGGCCGAAGCCGAGCATGTTACTTGACCCAGACCTTCACTTTACCAAGTCCGGGATGCGCTCGAACATGCTGACCGTGAAATCGCTGAGCAGACCTATGATCAGGCTGCCGAAGATCAGGATCGAGATGGCGACGACGATCAACTTGGGCACGAACGACAAGGTCTGCTCGTTGATCGAGGTGGCGGCCTGCACCATGCCGATGACCAGGCCCGATACCAGCACCGGCAGCAGGATGGGGGCTGCTGCCAGCGCCAGCACCCACATGGTCTGGTTGGCCAGCGTCAGGAAATATTGGGCGTCCATGATGCTCGCATGTTTCTGTGGGAGGAATTCCCGTGGCCTTCGACGTCGCTCGGGCCGAACGGATTATGGCCGAGATTGGTTAACGAAGGGCTTCTCCGCGACACTCAAACCATTCCTCCCTTGCAGGAGGGAATAGGGGGCGTCCGCTACGTCGCGAAACTGTTGGCCAGGCTGCCCATGGTCAGCGCCCATCCGTCGACCAGCACGAACAGCAGCAGCTTGAACGGCAGCGAGATGATCGAGGGCGACAGCATCATCATGCCCAGCGCCATCAGGACGGTCGCAACGACCAGGTCGATGACGATGAAGGGCAGGAAGATCAGGAAGCCGATCTGGAACGCGGTCTTCAATTCCGACGTGACGAAGGCGGGCAGCAGGACCGAATAGGGAATGTCGTTGGGGCTGGCATAGGGGCCCGACTTCGCCATCTCGGCGAACATCGACACGTCCTTGATCCGCGTCTGCTTGGCCATGAAGGCGTGAAGCGGCGCACCGGCCGCCTTGATCATCTCGGTGCCGGGCAGGCGACCTTGCGCATAAGGCTCGATCGCCTGGGTGTTCATCTGGCTGATGGTGGGGGCCATGATGAACAGCGACAGGAACACCGACAGGCCGATCAGCACCTGGTTGGGCGGCGTCTGTTGCAGGCCCATCGCCTGGCGCAGGATGGCGAGCACGATGACGATCCGGGTAAAGCTGGTCATCATCAGGATGATGCCCGGCAGGATCGTCAGCAGGCCCATGATGATCAGGACCTGGAGCGACAGGCTCAGCGAGCCCGAGCCGCCATTGGCGCCGCCGCCCAGCTGGCCGATCGCGCGGTCGACCGCGTCGCCGACGCCGGGCGCCGGGGCCGCGACCGGGGCGGCTTGGGCAAAGGCGGGCATCGCGATGACCAGCGCCAGCAGCAGCGCCAGCACGATCCACAGCGGCTTCAGGCTGCGGCGGGCGGCACCGGCATCCTGCGTGCGGATCAGCGCGGGGCCGGTGCCCCGGCGGGTCACGGAAATGCTCATTGGTCGAACTTCTTGGGCGCGAAGCGGGACACGAAATCGGTACGGCGCGGCATGGTCGGCGTCATCGGCGCAGGGTTCGGGGCGGTCGGAATGGACCCGTTACCGTCCACCTTGTCGACGAGCTGGACACCGCCGCGCCCGACCGAGACGAGCAGGTTGCGCCCCTCGAACTCGATGACCGCCAGGCGCAGGCCGGGCGAGATCATCATCGTTTCGCGGACATGGATCAACCGTGCCGCCGGGCGGCCCGGCATCCGGGTCTCCAGGCGGCGCCAGAGATACAGGCAACCGATCATCAGGCCGCAGATCAGCGGCAGCAGGACGACCAGCTTCAGGATATAGGACCAGAGCATCGTGGGATCAGCCGCGCTTGTCGGGGTTGACCAGCTCGGTCATGCGCACGCCGAAGCGGTCGCCGACCGTCACCACTTCGCCGCGCCCGATCAGCGTGCCGTTGACCAGCACGTCGAGCAGTTCGTTGGCCTGGCGGTCCAGCTCGATCACGCTCGATTCGGACAGCGCCAGCAGCTCGCGCAGCGTCAGCTGGGTCGAGCCGATCTCGACGGTCAGCTTGACGTCGACGTCCTGGAGCAGCCGGAAATTGGCCGCAACCGATGTGTCGACGGGGAAGCCCCCGGCCATATCGTTCATTGTTGATGTCCTTCAAAGGATTGCGCGAGCGCCTCGGGCGAGCGGGCGAGCGAGGTGAGCTGGACGGCGGCGCGGCCATTGGCGGTGCCGACCGTGCCGGTGCCCAGCAGGTCGCCGCCCACCATCACCGGCACTTCCGGGCCGAAGCTGATGGGGATCACGTCACCGATCTTCAGGTCCATCAGGCGGCTGACCGGCACGACGGGTTCGGCGAGCACCGAGCGGACCGGGAAGCGCACGGTCATCACCGCGCGCGTCAGGTCGCCGCGCCAGGTGGGATGCGCCTCGCCCTTGTTGTCGACGACCTTGCCGGTGAGGGCGGAGCCGTGCGGCTTCAACGCGCTGACCGGATACAGGATGTCGAGCATCGAGGGGCGGCGATCCTGGCGGGCCAGGCCGAAACGGGTGACGATCATCGCATCCTCGCCCTCGATCCCCGACAGCAGGGCGGGGGAGGATTCGGTGCGACCGGCGCGGAAGTCGAGCTTGGCGAGCGAATCCCAGGCGTTGCGCATCGGTGCCGCCATCATGCCGCCCAGCTGGGTCATCATCGCCTCGGACGCGGGCGAGAATTCGGGTGGCAGGGGATCGGGGACCGCGCCGGTGCCGCCGAAGAACAGGTCGATCAGCGACAGGCCGAACCCGCCCTCGATGACGACCAGCGCCTGGGCGTCGGCGGACATGCCGTTCATCGACGACATGACCATCGGCATCCAGGCGCTCAGGCCGTCGCCGCGCTCGGCCCGGTAATCCGAGAAGCGCTGGACGACCAGCGGCTCGGCCCAGCAGCGCAGTTCCTCGCGAAGGAGCGATTCGAACAGGCCGCGCAGCGTCCGCGCGAGGCGCGCGGACAGATGCTGCATCGTGTGAAGATCGCCGAACGGGTTGATCTTGTGCGAGCCCAGCACCCCGTGATCAGCGACATACTGATCCCGCGGACGTTCGCGACGTTCAACCTGAGGGGCGGCGTTAACCATGCCTCACTGAACAACAAAATTGGTAAAGTAGACGTTAGCGACGCCGCCGAATCCCTCCTTTTGGCGAAGAATCTCATTGATCGCGTCGACCAGGCGGCGCTGGAGCTGCCGCTTGCCGTCGCCCGACGTCACCATGTCCTCGCTGGCGTCGCCCAGCGTCATCAGCACCGCCGAGCGGACTGCCAGATCGTTGGTCTTCAGATTGTTGATGACCGTGTCGTCATAGGGGGTCGAGATGGCCAGCCCGATCTGGACGATATGCACCGAGTCGCGCAGGTTCGAGGTGAAGTCCTTGGGCAACTGGTAATAGTTGGAGGCATAGCGCTCGCCGCCATCGCCCACCGGCGTCTTCATGCCGACATTCTCGTGCGTCTCGCCGCCTTCGCCGCCCTCGCCATGGCCGCCACCCTCGCCGCCGCCATGACCGCCTTCGCCTCCTTCACCTTCGGCCCCGGCCCGCTTCTGCTCGGCCTTGGGGACCAGCTTGGGCCCCGGATGGCTGGCATCGGCCTCGGCCTCCTCATGGCCGGACTTGTCGGCCTTCGCGCCGTGGCCGCCGATCAGGCCCGAATTGGCGGCATAGAGCCCGGCGCCGACGCCACCGCCCAGCAGGACGAGGACCCCGACGACCATGACGATGATCTTGCCGAGCTTGCCCTTCTTCTTCTTGGGCGCATCATCGGTGGACGTGTCTTTCGCGTCGCTCATAGTTCAGTTCCTCAGGCGATTCGGATGGATGGGGTGGAGGGCGAGGGGGGCGCGGACGATCCGACCGGCTCCTCGCCGAAAAGATTGGTGTCGGGCCCACGTGGTCGCGACGGGATCACCGGTGCGGGCTGGGCCGGGGGACGTTGGTCGCGCAGCGACTGGCCCATGTCGGACCCGCCCGCCATGGCGCCGCCCGTGCCGCCGCCCGTACCACCGGACGCCACCGCGACATCGCCCAGCCTCATGCCCTTGTCCTCCGCCAATCGGGCCAGCTGGCCCTGCGCATCGGCGAGCATCGTCGCGGTCCCGGCATGGTCGGCGGTGAAATGGATATGGGTCGCGCCGTCATTCTGGCGAATCGCCACCGCGATGCCGCCCAATGCGTCGGGCGACAGCTGAATGCGCGTGTCGGCGGTGGCGGCATCCTCGCGCATGCGGTCGATGCGGTCGATCATGCCCTGCGGCCACTGCGCCTGCGTCATGTCGAGCGGCGGCTGGTCGGGTGCGCTGGCGGCCGTCACCGGCCGAGCCAGGTCGGTCGCCGCCAGCGCGGCGGGGTCGATCGGCATGGTGGTCGGCCGGGCGGGGTCGTCGAGCGGGTCCTCGTCGCGCACCCGCGTCGACAGCCCGCGTAGCGCCCCCGCCAGCAGGCCGATCGTCGCGGTCGCCTGCACCGGTTGGGTCACGCTGAGCGGGCCGCTGGGCAGCGTGGCCAGCGGCGGCGGTGCGGTCTCGGGCGTCGCCGCTGCTGGCATGGGGACCAGCCGGAAGGCGGGCATGTTGGCGGAGGGCGTCGGAGTCGTGGTGGTCGCCAGCGGTATCGCCGGGGCCGTGGCGGTCGCGCCCGGCATGGCGGGGACCGCGATCGACGGTGCGCCTGCCGAAGACGGCATGGCCGGGGCCATGGGGCTGGCCGATGGGGCGGGAGCCATGGTCGGCGAAGACGTGTCCGCCGTTGCCTGACGGAGCGAGGCAAAGACCCTCGATGCCGCCACCGGGCCGGTCGTCGTACGTACGGCGGATAGAATGGCGGGCGTCGGCGAGGTGGCGACCGGTGCATCGGGCGTGGCACCAGGCTTCGGCACCATCGCAACCGGCGCATTGGGAGTGGTGCCAGGTGTCGGCACGACCGCAACCGGCGCACCGGGCGTGGCGCCAGATGTCGGCACCGCCGCGAACGGTATGACGGCGGTATCGGGCAGGGTGGGCGCGGCGACGGCTGGCTCGGGTGCGTCGTCATCCTTTGCCTTCAACGGATCACCAGAGGCATCGGTGGCTTCGCTCGGCTCGCCGTTCGGGGTCGCCGTCAGGGCAATATTATCGGGCAGCGGCACGCGATCGGTCGGCATCGCCCTTGTCGCAAGCCGGGCAGCCTTGGGCGACGGTGCCAAAGGCGTGGTCGCAACCGGCGCGGCGGTGACGGCTCCGGCTGCGACCGGCACAGCGGGAGCAGGCACAGCGGGAGCAGGCGCAGCAGGAGCCGCCGCAGCGGGAACGGGTTCACCGGTAACAAGCGCACCAGCCACGGGCCCGGCAGGGACGGGCGCGTCAGCAACCGGTGCCGCCGTGACGGGCGCGGCACCCGGCATGGTGGCCCGGACCGTAGGTGCGACCGGCAAGGACGGCACCGGGGTCGGCAAGCCATTGCCGGGCAGTGCCGCCATCGGAAGCTCGGGCGTTGCCGCATTGTCGCTCGGGCCGGTATCGGGTTTTGGCGGAGTCTGGGCGGCGAGCGGTATGCCCGTGTCGCCGCCAGGCAGCGCCACGACCACGCTGGCGGTCAGAAAGTCAGCGAATCGCGGGGGTTGCCCGGTCGCGCCCGTGGTCGCGCCCGTGGCATCAGGCCGCGATCGGAGCGAGGTCGTCCGGCTGGGCGGGGACGCGTCGGGCGAAAGGAACGAGGGGATGGCTGACATGATAGGACACCATCAGCAAGGATCGTGCCGGTTGTGAGCGACGTCCTGGCCCCGGTCCGATGCGCGGCCCAGGCCGCCGCGCGAACCGGCGGCGGGCATGTCTTCCAGCGCCCGCATCTCGGCACGGATGGCGGCGGCGCGGGCGCGTTCGAGCAGCTTTTCGACGGCGGTCTGATCACGCTTGGCCTCGCGCGTCTGCTCGGCGGCCTGGGCGGCGCGCTGTTCGGCGGCGGCAACCCGCGCGGTGGCGGCCTCGGCCGATTCGAGCAGGCGTCCGCGAAAATGCGCGCGCGCCATCAATCCGGCGGCGGCGGTCGGCGGCGCGGCGACGGGCGACACCGCCTCGACCAGCTGGGCGATACGTTGCGACAGCGACTGTTCGGTCGAGACCCGTTCCTGCGCCCGTGCTTCCTCGGCGCGGGTCAGGTTCAGTTGCAGCGTGCGGACCCGGTGCAGCCGGTTCAGCATCGCCTGCTGGCGGTCGGCCATGGCGCGTTACCCCCTTGAATCAGTGGCCGGGCTGGCCGAACACGCCGACCAGTTCCTCGACGGCATGGTCGAGCGGCACGATCTCGTCGGCGTCCTGGCGGATATATTCCATCACCGCCGGGTGGCAGGCGATGGCGGCGTCGATCGCGGGGTCGGCGCCCGCACGGTAAGCACCCATCAGCACCAGGTCGCGATTTTCCTCATAGGTCGCCAGATGGCGGCGCAGCGTGCGCGCGGCCATCGCGTGGGGCTTGCCGACGATGTCGGTCATCACGCGGCTGACCGAGGGACCGATATCGATCGCCGGATAGACGCCGCGCTCGGCCAGATGGCGGTTGAGCACGATATGCCCGTCCAGGATCGAGCGTGCCGAGTCGACGACCGGATCGTTGCCGTCGTCGCCATCCGCCAGCACGGTGTAGATGGCGGTGATCGAGCCCGGCCCGTGCGCATCGGCACCCGCGCGCTCGATCAGGTTGGGCAGCATCGCGATGGCGGACGGCGGATAGCCACGCGCCGAGGCCGGTTCGCCCAGCGCCAGTCCGATTTCGCGACCGGCATGTGCCACGCGAGTCAGCGAATCCATGATCAGCAGCACCTTCTTGCCCTCGGCGCGGAACGCCTCGGCGATGGCGGTGGCGCGCAGCGCGCCGCGAATGCGCAGCACTGGCGAGTGGTTGGCGGGGACCGCGACCACGACCGAGCGTGCACGCGCTTCACCGGCGACCTTGGTTTCCAGAAAGTCGGCGACCTCGCGGCTGCGCTCGCCGATCAGGCCGATGACGATGACGTCGGCGCGCGCGGCGCGCACCATCATGCCCAGCAGCACCGACTTGCCGACGCCCGAGCCCGCCATGATGCCGACGCGCTGGCCCTGACCGATGGTCAGCAGGCCGTTGATCGCGCGCACCCCGACGTCCAGCGGCTCGCGCACCCGGCCACGGTCGAGCGGCGACTGCATCTTGCCCGCCAGCGGCCAGCGGCCCGCGCCGCGAATAAGGCCCAGGCCGTCGATCGGCTTGCCCGACCCGTCGACCACGCGGCCCAGCATCGCCGCGCCGACCTCCGCCTCACCGGGAGGGCCGAGCGGACGCACCGGCGCGCGTGGCAACAGGGGGGCGGGGCCGCCCAGGTTCATCAGGAGGGTGCGGCCGTTGCGGAAACCGATCACCTCGGCCTCGACCCGCGCCTCGGGCTTGTCGCCGATGGCGCAGACGGTGCCGACCGGCAGCGAAAGCCCGACCGCTTCCATCAACAGCCCGTCATAGGAGGACAGGCGACCGCACACGGTGGCGCGCGGCGCGAAATCGGCCTGGGCCAGCGTGTCCAGATAATCGGCGGTGAAGCGGTTCAGCATGTCGGAACCGGAACCTTGTCCATGACGGCGGCCAGCTGGTCGAGCCACAGGCGCGGCCCGTCCTCGACGATGGTCGAGGCGCTTTCGAGCACGAAGCTGCCGCGTTCGATGGCCGGATCGCCGACCGGAAAGATGGTCTGCGGCAGGCGGCCGTCGAGCAGTGCGACATCGTCCGGGTGGACGCGCAGCATGGCCGATTCCTGCGTGTTGGTCAGCAGGTCGATCGCGCCTTCGATCCGCGCGGTCAGACGGTCGGCATCGACGCCGATCTCGCCCACCAGCCGGGTGACCAGCGTCATGACGGTGTGGCGCAACTGGCCCGCCATCACTTCGCGATCGACCTGCGAGGTCAGCGCCTGGGCGATCCCCTCGATCAGCTGTCCGTCGCGCGCCTGCCCCTCGACCAGCGCCTGGAACTCGGCGGTGGCGGCGTCGACCCCGGCGGCATAGCCTTCGGCATAACCGGCGGCGCGGGCCATCGCGATCGGGTCGGCGGCGGGTTCGGCACTGTCGTCGCACGCGGCGAACGGGTCCCAGCCGCCGGTCGGGTCCTCGGCGCGGTTGACCGGGTGGAAGTGGCGCGGCCGGACCTCGGCGGCGGGATCGTGTGCGCCCTGGCCGCCCGGCATGGGCGGGCGGGCGCGGAACGAGGCGGGTTCGGCCTTCAGGTCGATGGCCAGCCCGGCAAGGCCCGGCAGGTCGGCGCGGGCAAAGCCGCCCGGCGGCGCGAACGCCTGTTGCAACGCGGCGGCCGCCGCGTTCTGACGCGCGGAGAAACCCGCGACGAAATCAGACATAATCGTCTTCGCCCCCGCCCATCATGATCGTGCCTTCCTTGGCCAGGTTGCGCGCGACGGCGATCATCGCCTTCTGCGCCTCCAGCACCTCGGTCAGCTTCATCGGCCCGCGACCTTCGATCTCGTCGCGGATGCCGGTTGCCGCCCGCGCCGACATACAGCCCAGGAAGCGTTCGCGTGCCGCCTCGTCCGCACCCTTCAGCGAGCGGATCAGCACTTCGCCGTCGACGTTGCGGATCAGCGTGCCCAGATTCTTGTCGTCCATCTCGAGCAGGTTCTCGAAGATGAACAGCGCTTCCTCGATCTGCTTGGCGACGTCGCGGTCGATCTTGAACAGCTTGGGCATGACCCGCTGCTCGGTCGCCTTGCGCGCGCTCGACAGGATCTTGGCGGCTTCGCGCGATCCGCCCATGGCCAGGCCGTTGCCGTTGCCGGCGGCACCACCGCCGCCACCGCCGCCGCGCCGTTGCAGGACCGCGTTCAGCGTCTCGACCGCCTGCGGCGTCACCGGGCCCAGCCGCGCGACGCGGTGCAGGATGTCGGGCTGCATGATCTCGGGCAGCAGTTCGAGCACCTGGCCCGCGACCGCCGGATCGCAGTTCGCGATGATGACCGCGCCGATCTGGGGATGTTCCTTCTCGACGATCTTGGCGATGTCGGAGGCGTCGAGCCAGTCGAGCATGTCGATCTCGCACTGCGCCTCGGGGGGCACGATGCGCGACAGCACGGTGTCGGCCCGTTCGGGCCCCAGCGCGCGGTTCATCATGTTCTCGACCATCGGCTTGGGCTCGAAGGCGATCGAGGTGCGGGCGCGGGCGGCGCCGACGAAATTGTCGAGCACGGCGTCGACGTCGTTCTCGCTGACATCGGCGATCGAATACATCGCACGACCCAGCTCGCGCACTTCGTCCGGGTCCAGCTTCTGCAGGATGGCGGCGGCCTCGGCCTCGCCCACCAGCATCATCAGGACCGCGGCACGCTCGACGCCGGTATAGGTCCGGGTATCGGTGGCGGTCGTCACGCGGCCTCCTCCGACGTGCGGATCATGTCGCGCACGGCGAGGGCGGCACGGGCGGGGTTGTCGCGGGTAAAGCCGCGCACCTTGACGATCCGATCGTCGAGATGAGTCGACTGCTCGATATCGTCCAGGGTGACGGGCGGCAGGACCACCGGCTCGGCCGACGCGGCCAGTGCCGGGTTCAGCTTCGCGATGTCGATCCCGGCGGCGGCCAGCGCGGCCAGCGCGGCGGCGTCGAGCGGCACGGCGACCCCGTCGGCATTGATCACCATCGGCGCACCGTCGGGACCGGTCAGGATCTGGCCCGGTGCGCCGTCGGCGGCACCCATGGGCAGCGCCTTGGTCGTGGGTTCATCCTTCTTCTTGGTCATCGCCTTGACCAGAGGACGCACGCCGAGCAGCAGGACGAGGAGCGCGATGACCAGCGCGGTCGCGTTGCGCGCGGCCACCGGCATCCAACTGGCATCGTACCAGGCGCGCTTGTCCTCCATACCGGCATCGGCGAACTTGCGGCTGATGACGGTGACATTGTCGTTGCGTTGCTGGTCGAAGCCGACCGCCGACTTCACCAGGTCGGAAATCTGACCGATCTCCATCTGGCTGCGCTTGCCGGTGGCGGGATCGCGCAGCAGGACCGCGACGGTCAGCCGCTTGATCGAACCCGGCGCGGCGCGGGTGACCGACACCTGCTTGTTCAGGTCATAGGCGCGCTGATAGGCGTCGGACTGCTTTTCCGGGTTCACGCCCGGACCACCGGCGACCGGCTTGCCGTCGGCGGGCGGCGCACCGCTCGCGCCGTTGGCGGCCTGCGGCTGCTGCAGCGTGCTGGCGGGCGGCGGCGTGTTGGACAGCGCACCGGGAATGCCGCCGGGCGTCGTCGGGTCCTTCTGGTTGCCGGTCCAGTTGCCGGTTTCGGCGCGCAGCGCGCCGTCCTTGTCGTAACGCTCGCTGGTCGCGCTGGTCTCGTCGAGATTGACGTCGGCCTGCACCTCGGCGGTGAAGTTGCCCGCACCGACCAGCGGCGTCAGCAGCTGGATCAACTGGGTACGGTATTTTTCTTCCAGGCGACGCTGGAAATCGATGCGGCGATCGTCACCGGTCGCGCCGTCGCCGCCCTTCTTGGACAGCAGCGCGCCCATCTGGTCGACCACGGTCACGTCCTCGGGCTTCATGCCCGGCACCGACGAGGCGACGAGGTTGATGATCGACTGGACCTGCGCCTCGGACAGCGAGCGCCCGGCGTTGAGCTTCAGCACCACCGAGGCGGAGGGCGAGGACTTGTCGCGGATGAAGGGCGAGGCGTCGGGCGTGGCCAGGTGCACCCGCGCCTCGGCGACCGCGTCGATCTCTTGGATCGAGCGGGCCAGTTCGCTCTCGCGCGCTTGGCGAAGGCGTTCGCCCTCGACCGCGCGGCTGACGCCCATCGGCAACTGGTCGAGGATCGCGTAACCGCCCGGGGCCTGCTTGGGCAGGCCTTGGCCCGCCAGCAGCATCCGCGCCTTGGCGTAATCTTCCTCGTTGACGGTCAGTGCGCCGGTGCCGTCGTTGATGCTGCTCTTGATGTTCGCGGTCGACAGCGCCGAGGTCACGGCCTGCTTGTCCGCGTCCGAGAGATTCTCGAACAGCGTCTTCTGCGTCGGGCTCGACAGCGCCATCCAGGCCAAGGCGGCGGCCGCGATCAGCCCGACGAGCAGCGCCATCGGCGCGGAACGGCGGACCGCGGGCTGGGCCATGACCGACTTGATCTGGCGAAGCGGGTTGGCGAACTTTTCCGGCAAGGGCGGCAAGGCCGGTGCGGGATTGGCGGATGCGGGGGTGAGGGCAGTGCTCATCTTACACCGGCATGCTCATGATGTCCTTATAGGCGGACAGGAGTTTGTTGCGGACTTGCAGCGTGGCCTCGAACCCGACCGATGCCTGCTGGCGCGCCATCATCACCTTGGCGATGTCGACGGTTTCGCCGCGTTCATAGGATTCGGAGAGGCGGGCGGCCTGTTGCTGGCCTTCGTTCACGCCCTTCAGCGCGGTCTCCAGCGTGTCGGCGAAGGTCGCCGGGGCTGCGGGAGCCTGGGTCGAGGCGGCCTGCGCCGCCTGGTTGGCACCGGCCTGGCTTGCCGCCTTCAGCGCCTGATTGCGTTCCAGGATCTGGGCGCGAAGCGCCATCACCCGGTCGACGCTCATCGCACCGCCGATGCCACCGACGCTCATGCCATCACGGCCCGGCTAGACGGGCGGATGATTTCCTCGCCCTGCTCGCGCGCCTTGGCCAGGCGATAGCGCAGCGTGCGCTCCGAGATGCCCAGACGCTTGGCGGTCTCGACCCGGTTGCCGCTGCAAGCGGCCAGCATGTCGCGGATCGCGGCGAATTCGCTCATCTGCACGACCTTGCCCAGCGTCGCTTCCGCGGTCGTCACGGTCAGCGGCTCGTCGTCCAGGTCGTTGGCGATCATCGGGCGGTCGAACACGATGTGCTCGGGCTCGATGGTCGCGCCGCCCGCGAAAAGCAGCGCGCGCTGGATCACATTTTCCAGCTCGCGGACGTTGCCCGGCCAGTTGTGCGTCGCCAGCTTGTCGATCGCGGCGGTGCTGGGCCACGGAATGGCGGTGCGGCCGGCGGCGTGGCGCAGGATCATCGTCGCGGCGAGCGCGGGGATATCCATGCGACGCTCGCACAGCGACTTGGTGGTCAGCGGGAAGACCGACAGGCGGTAATAAAGGTCGGCGCGGAACCGGCCCGCGGCCACTTCGGCCTGCAAATCGCGGTTGGCGCAGGCGATGACGCGGACGTCGACCGACTGCGGCATCGACGCGCCGAGCGGGATCACTTCGCGCTCTTGCAGCACACGCAGCAGCTTGGCCTGCAACTGAAGCGGCATTTCGGCAATCTCGTCGAGCAGCAGCGTGCCGCCGTCGGCCGCGCGGAAGAAACCCTCGCCCGCCTGCGCCGCGCCGGTGAACGCGCCCTTCTGGTGACCGAAGAGCAGCGCCTCGAGCATTGATTCCGGCAGGGCGGCGCAGTTGATCGCGACGAACGGCTTGTTCGCGCGGCTCGACTGGGCGTGGATGGTGCGGGCGACCACTTCCTTGCCGGTGCCGGTCGGGCCGTTGATCAGGACGGTGATGTCCGACTGGGCCACGCGCTCCGCCAGGGTGAACAGCGCCAGGCTCTCCGGGTCGGCGGCGGTCGGCAACTGCGGACCGGCCACCAGCGCGCGCACGACGCTGTTGCCGACGCCCGCCTCGCTGGACGGATAGGTGACGGTGATCGGCTGGCTGCCCTGCATCGGGGTGATCGAGGCGACGGCGCCGTCGGCCACGATCACGGTGCGGGTCGGATGGGTGACCATGTCGCCCGGTGCCAGCAGGAACATATCCCCGGCCTGGGGCGCGGCACCGGGTTCGGCAAGCGCCAAACCCTGGGCGCGCAAAGCGGAAATCAACGCGTATTTCTGCTTAACCAGCGCGGGGGAGGGGTGAATCGACGGCATCGGCAACAAGTCCTTTCGTGAGCCGGCAATGCCCTCTCCTTGGTAAAATGCGGGTTAATGCGGCAATCATGGCGGCAAGTTTTTTCCGCGCGCGATGCGCCCGCCTGCGCAGGGGCGGGGGCAGGAGCGCCTGGGCCCGCCCGCCCGCCCATGAAACGGCAAAACCGGCAAAACTTAAGGGCAGGAAATTGCCGTTCGGCGGCTAAAACCTGCCGGAATGCGGCCGTTCTTCATTTCGACGGCTCGATGGTCCCAGCGGACAACGAGGGGACCGTCGGGAATTTTGGAGGACGAACCATGACTGTTATCGCGACGAACATCAGCGCCCTGCGTGCCACTGCTGCCAACACCATGGCGACGAACGCCCTGAGCACCTCGATGGAGCGCCTGTCGACCGGCAAGCGCATCAACTCGTCAGCGGACGACTCGGCGGGTATGGCGATTTCGGCATCGATGACGTCGCAGATCCGCGGCATGGCGCAGGGCATCCGCAACGCCAACGACGGCATCTCGATGGCGCAGACCGCCGAAGGCGCGCTGGACGAGGTCAACAACATGCTGCAGCGGATGCGCGAACTGAAGGTGCAGTCGTCGAACGACAGCTATCAGGCGACCGACAAGACCAACATCCAGAACGAGCAGGCCGCCCTGGCCGTTCAGATCAACAGCGTGGTCACCAACACCACCTTCAACGGCAAGGCGCTGTTCAACGCCGCGGCCGCCACCGGCTTCAACATCCAGACGGGTGCCGGTACGGCCGATGCGATCACGCTGAAGTCGACCGACTTCACCAAGGCAACCGGCAGCGCGGCCCTGGTCGCCGTGACCGGCGGCGGCGGCGAGACGGCGGCGAACGCCGCGACGGCATCGGCCGCTGCGACGCTCGCCCAATATGACGCCGCGATCACCGCGGTGGCGACGGCCCGGGCCGGTCTGGGTGCGACGCAGAACCAGATCCAGTCGGCGGTCAACAACACCACCTCGACCATGACCAACCTGTCCGAAGCGCGCAGCCGCATCCAGGACACCGACTTCTCGACCGAGACGACCGCGCTCGCCAAGGCGCAGATCCTCGCCCAGGCCTCGACGGCGATGCTGAGCCAGGCGAACCAGTCGCAGCAGGGCGTGATGAAGCTGCTCGGTTAATCCCAGGGTTCCGGGATCGTCCTCCCGGATCAAAGGACCGCCCCCCGCCATCACGTTCCGATGGCGGGGGGCGGTTTTTGAAGAAAAATCGTCGCCCGCTGCATTTTTTCCTAAAGTGCGGCGCAAGGCGACCGTTTTCCGTGGTGGCAGCTCGACCTTCGCCTTGGGGGCGGCGGAGAGCTCCAGCTTTGGAGAACAACCATGACGGTGATCGCCACCAACATCTCGGCCTTACGTGCCGCCAATGCCTCGATCTCGGCCCAGAACGGGCTGGACGTGTCGATGAACCGCCTGTCGACCGGCAAGCGCATCAACTCGGCGATGGACGACGCGGCCGGTCTGGCCATCACGTCCTCGATGACCGCGCAGGTTCGCGGCATGAACCAGGGCGTGCGCAACGCGAACGACGGCATCTCGATGGCGCAGACCGCCGAAGGCGCGCTCCAGGAAGTCAGCAACATGCTGCAGCGGATGCGCGAGCTGGCGGTGCAGAAGGCCAACGCGACCTATTCGGCGCAGGACAAGGACAGCATCACCGTCGAGCAGGACGCCCTGTCGGCGCAGATTTCGACCATCCTGACCAACACCACCTTCAACGGCCAGAAGCTGTTCGACGGGACCGCGGGCAATGCGGGCTCGGTCCAGATCCAGGCGGGCGCCTATTCCACCGACGCCCTGACCATGTCGTTCGGCAACCTGAAGACCGACACCACCCTGACCACGATCATCGACTTCACGGCGCAGAAGCTGAACGCGACGACGCCGCCCAAGCTCGAGGATTTCGACACGGCGATCGCCAAGGTGTCGAATTTCCGCTCGGGCCTCGGGGCGGTGCAGAACCGGCTTCAGTCGGCGATCAACAACCTGACCTCGAACGCCACGAATCTGTCGGCCGCGCGCAGCCGCATCGAGGACACCGATTTCTCGGCCGAGACGACCGCGCTCGCCAAGTCGCAGATCCTGAGCCAGGCGTCGACCGCGATGCTGAGCCAGGCCAACCAGTCGCAGCAGGGCGTGCTCAAGCTGCTCGGCCAGTAATACCAGGTTCCTGAGCGCCCTGGCACCGCGCCCCCACTCGGGTGCCGGGGCCAACCGGCTGCGCCTTTGCGGACCGGTTTGCAGGACAAACCCCGGCGGCCTTCGGGTCGCCGGGGTTTTTTTATGTGGCGGTCCGCGCCGTCGTTACCGGGCAGGCGAAGCGGGCAGACCGGGATGCCAGGCATAGCCCCCCGGATCGGGCGCGCCGTCGCGCCGGACGAACCGGGCATAAAGCTGTTCGATATAGAGCAGCAGCGGCATGTCGGCCTGGGCCACGCGCGGTTCGCTGAACCGGATGGTCGATTCGCGACGCGCGATGATGGTCTGAAAGGCGCTTTCGCCGTTCCGCCCGTCATAGCCCAGCATATATTCGCTGATCCGCCCCAGCTCTAGGCGGATGAGGTCGATCGCGGCCTGATAGGCGGCATAACCGTGCGGCCCGAAGAAATGCTCGATCCGCGCAGAGTTCCTGGGCGCGATGCGGTAGTCGATCTGGCCATGGCTCAGATCGACGGCGATCACGCCGATATTGGCGAACTCCTCGGTCTCGGCGAACGGACAGAAGCGGATGATCGCATAGCGGTAGAGCGTCTTCATGCCAGTTCCGTCCAGAATGCGGGAAGGGCGCATCGATCCAGTCTCGCGGCGATGGAGCGGACGATATCGACGTCGTCGTCCAGCCACGCCTCGGGCAGCGTGTCGATGATCCGCGGTAGCAGCGCGCGCGCTTCATTCATGACCGGGCGCATCGCGGCAGCAAGCGCGGCGCCATCGGGCGCATCGCGCCACGCCGCGCGGCCCGCATGAAGCGGCAGTTCGGTGGCGGGGTCATAGTCGGCGGCAAAGGCCAGATTGTGGTCGATGACGACGGGGACACCATCGGGCAGCCGGACGAACAAATTGGGATTGCCGCCATGTTCGGTCAGCGTGCGGTCGCCATTGGCGATCCAGTGATCGAAGACATAGAGCCGGGCCAGAAGCGTCTGATCCTGCCGCGTCAGCGTCAGAGGGGTGACCGGCTGGAGCGAATCCTGCCACGCCGATGCAAAAGCCGGCCCTTCGCCGATCGCGCGAGCGGCGTCGGCATCCCCGTGATGATGCAGCAGGGCACGCGGCATGTGGCCGATCGCGAAGGGCGGGATAGGCAGCCCGAACATCCGCCCCAGCCGGCCCGCGACCACTTCGGCGACCAGGCCGCGATTCAGCGCCGCGCGGCCCTTGACCGCATACAAGTGGCCATCGGCCAGGCGGCACAGGAACGGCCGCGTCATGCCGCTGTCGATCGGCCGAACGATCTCGGCAATATCCAGGGTATCGAGCGGAAGCGCCATCGCGCCTCTGCCTATCAGCTTGTCACGGCGCGGACCATGATCCCGAACGGGAAAAAGACGCGCCTCACGCCTGCGCGGCGAGGGCCTTTTTCAGGCGGGCGTGCGCGGCGCTCTTGATCTGGCATACGCGCGCGGCGCCGACCCCCAGGACCTGGCCGATTTCCTCGAGATTGAGTTCCTCGACATAATAGAGCTGGATGACCATCGCCTCACGCTCGGGCAGGGCGCCGATCGCGGCGATCAGGGCGTCGCGCAGGTCACTTTCGGCCAGCTGTTCGAAGGCGTCGGGCGTGTCGTCGGCGAACCAGGGCAGATCGTCGGAATAGATGTCGTCGATCGCCTCCATGCGGATGGCCTCGGCGGTCTTGTATTCGGTGCGCAGTCGCTCGACCGTGACGCCCAGCTTTTGGGCGACCACCTCGTCGGTCGGGGCCTGGCCGTTCGCCTGGGACAGGGCCGACACCGCCTTGGCATAGTCGCGGCGGCGGCGCATCGCGCCGCGCGTCGTCGTCGCCTGGCGGCGCAGCTCGTCGATCATCGCGCCGCGCAGCCGCGCCTTGAGATAATGGCCGAACTCGACGCCGCGCTCCTCGAAAGAGGCGGCGGCCTCGACCAGCGCGACCAGGCCGACCTGGACCAGGTCCTCGATCTCGACCAGGTTCGACATCGATCCATGGACATGCCACGCGATGCGCCGGACCAGCGGCAGGTGCTGGCGGATCAGCGCGCTCGAGTCGCGACCCGGGCCACGCGGCGCGGGGCGATAGGTCAGCGGCTGGTCCGCGACGGTCGGGTTGATCAGCGCAGGGTCGAAGCTCGCCGGATTGATCGGCTGGGCATTCATGAATGCGCCGCTGAGAGGGTGCGAGGTCATGCAGCAATCGCCTGTTGCTGGGAGTGATGGGGGGCGCCGATGACGGCGACGACTTCGACCGGCTTGTCTTCCGGTACTTCGAAGAAGGAGAGGACGGGCACGTCGGGCAGGCAGGTGCGCAACAGCTTGCGCATCGCCACCCGCACGCCCGGCTGCACGACGAGGGCAAAGGGCTTGGCCTCGGCGATCAGCGGTTCGGCGGCCTGGGTCAGGGCGGTGGTGATCCGCTGGCCCAGATCGGGTTCGATGACATGGCGGCGCGACACATCGGCGCGCATCGCCTGGGCGAGCAGCCCTTCGAGCTGGCCGTCGAGCGTCATGACGCGCAGCGGTTCGCGCACGCCGCACAGCTTCTGGATGATCAGGCCACCCAGATGCGGACGGATCAGCTCGATGATATCCTCGGCATCGGCGGTCTTCTGCGCCGCGACCGCGATGGCGCTGGCGATGCGGCGGAACTCCTTGAGGGAGATGTTCTCCGCCAGCAGGCCCTTGAGCACCTGGGTCAGCGTGGTCAGCGGCAGCGGCGTCGGGCAGAGCGAGGCGGCGAGCTGCGCCGCGCGTTCCTTCAGCCCGTCGAGCAGCGCCTGGACCTCGTCGGGGCCGAGCAGCTCGGACGCGTTGGACCCCAGGATATGGTTCAGGTGCGTCGCCATGACGGTGCCCGGATCGACGACCAGATACCCCATGCCGGTGGCGGCATCGGCGTCGCCCTTCAGGATCCAGGTCGCAGGCAGGCCGAAGGTCGGGTCCTTGACCGGCTTGCCGTTCAGCGTGCCGAACGCCTGGCCGGTGTCGAGCGCCAGCATCTCGTCGGGCGAGACCTGGTCCTCGGCGGCGACCACGCCGTTGATGAGGATGCGGTAGCTATAGGGCGCCAGGTTGATGTCGTCGCGGACCCGCGCCTGCGGCACGACGAAGCCCAGATCCTTGGACAGCTGGCGGCGGACGCCGGTGATGCGGGCCATCAGCGGCGCACCGCGACGCTCGTCGACCAGCGGCACCAGGCCGTAACCGATGTCGATATGCACCTGCATCCCGTCGATGACCTCGTCCCAGGCGATGCGCGAGGGATCGACCGGCTCGGGCGCCGGGGCGGCGGGGGCGAGGACCGGGCGCTTCTCGATCTGGCGCAGCTTCCACGCGGTGAAACCGGCGATCGCGGCGGCGGGCAGCAGGATCAGGTGCGGCATGCCGGGCAGCACGCCCAGCAGGCCCAGGATCACCGCGACCGGCAGCCAGGTCTTCGACGCACCGAACTGCGATCCGATCTGGCCCGCCAGGTCCTTGTCGGACGACACGCGCGTCACGATGGCGGCGGCGGCGATCGACAGCATCAGCGAGGGGAGCTGCGCGACCAGCGCGTCGCCGATGGCGAGCAGAATATAGGTCTTGGCGGCGTCGGCGATGCCCATGCCATGGCTGACCGGACCCAGGATCAGGCCGCCAATGATGTTGGCCGCCAGGATCAGCATGGCGGCGACCGCGTCGCCCTTCACGAACTTGGACGAACCGTCCATCGAGCCGTAGAAATCGGCCTCGGTCGACACTTCCAGGCGGCGGCTCTTGGCCTGGTCCGGCGTGATCAGGCCCGCATTCAGGTCGGCGTCGATCGCCATCTGCTTGCCGGGCAGGGCGTCCAGGGTGAAGCGTGCGGACACTTCCGACACGCGCCCTGCGCCCTTGGTCACAACGATCAGGTTGATGATCATCAGGATCGCGAAGACGAAAAGGCCGACGACATAGTCGCCACCGATCAGGAAGGTGCCGAACGCCTCGATGACGTGACCCGCTGCGCTCTCGCCCTCATGGCCGTGCACCAGCACGATGCGGGTCGAGGCGACGTTGAGGCCCAGGCGAAACAGGGTCGCGAACAGGAGGACGGTCGGGAAGGCCGAGAAGTCGAGCGGCTTCTGCGCGTTCAGCGCGACCATCAGGACGGCCAGGCTGATCGCGATATTGGCGACGAAGAAGATGTCGAGCAGCGCGGGCGGGATCGGCACGACCATGACCAGCACCAGCAGCAGGATCGCCGCGGGCAGGGCCATGGTCCGGCCGCCGGAGAGGAGCTTGCCCATCGCTTAACCACCCATCCGTGCGAGCATCATATAGGCCAGGCGCGCGTGATCGGGCTTGGGCCGCAGCACGCTGTCGCCGGTGGCGTTCGCGTTGCGCAGTCCCAGCTGGTTCATCGTGCTGTTCGCCCAGGCCATCGCGTCGGCGGCGCTTTCGTTGGCGCCGGTGACGACGGTGGCGTCCCCGTTCATCGCCTTCAGCGTCAGCGCCTGCGCGGCGAATTGCAGGTTGGCGGCGCGCGTCTCGTCGCCATCCGCCTGGGTGCCCGCCAGCTTGTTGGCGAAACGGTCATAGATGTCGGACAGCGAGCGCGGCTGGCCGTTCGACGCATAGAAGACCGAACGGTTGGCGCGCGCGGCGGCGGGGAAGAGGGCCGCGCCGCTGGCCTGCGGATTGCTGGCCATGGCGCCTAGGAATTTGGTCGCGCCGCCCAGGCCCAGGAAATGCGCCATGTACAGGTCGGTGCCGCCCGCCTCGCGGCCCAGCGTCGATTCCAGCGCGGCCTTGTTGTCCGAGGCGTGCTCGGCGGCCATCAGCGAGGCGGCGGTGGGATCGTTGCGCAGGCCCATCACGGCCGCACGCGCCCCGCCGCTGACATAATAACGACCACCCGACTGCCCGATCGCATCGGCCGCCCAGCCCAGCCCGTGCTCGGCGCCGTGCTTCTTGACGACCGCCAGCCAGCTCTGTTCGACGAACTGGTACAGCCCGGATGCCGAGGAGGTGCCCGCCCGCGCATTCGCGTTCAGCCCCGACTCCAGCTTGGCCTGGCCGAGCAGATAGCCGAAATCGACGCCCGTGCGGCTGGATGCCAGCGCGATGGCCGATTGGACTCTGGCTTGGGAAACGGGTTGGACGGTCATGCTGTTAAATGGTCAAAGCCCCTGTTCAGGACTTACTCAGCAAACAGCGTGCCAATTCCGGGGAATGCCGGTCGGCAAAGCGCGAAACATCGCGGCTATCGACAAAAAAGCCCGGAAAAACCGGGCTTTGTGAGGTTTCGGGGGTTGAAAGTCAGGACCGGCGGCAAGGGGCGGCGGCCGGTCGATCCGGCAAAGCGGCAAGGTGTTGCCGCCCGGCAGGCGGCAAACGGGCGGCAATCAGGCGTAGGCGCGCATCATCGGGCGGTACCCGCCACCGGCATCGCCGGTCAGGGTCTGCAACCGGCGACGGACATTGGCCGCCATCAGGTTGACATAGATGCGGCACGTCTCGTTCAGGCGGTTGGCCTCGTCGGCCAGCTCGCGCAGCTCGGGTCCGGCGGGGCCGGTGCCGAGCGCCGCGACCTCTTCGATCGCGGCCAGCTTCTCGGTCGTCGCACGCTCCAGCGCGCTGACGTCGTTGACCTTCAGCGCGGCGATTTCACGATGAAGGGCCTCGATGACCCGGATCAGGGCGTCACGCCGCGTCATTGTTGTTCCAGCTCAGCTTCAGGGCAATCATCTGGTCGGCGATGGTCGCCGGCATGATCGGGAAATGGCCGTCCGCGATCGCCTTCTTGATCAGGGCGATCCGTTCCTGGTTGACCGGCGGATGACTCGCCATGACGCTGGACAGACCGCTGAGTGTGCTCTGGTCGCCCCCCGCCATCGGCGTCGCAGCCGACGCCGAAGCGAGACCCGCTTCCGCAGTCGCCAGACCACGGGCCGCGCCGGTCACCCGTGCGATCCTCATGTCCCCGGCATTCGGCCTTGAAGTTGCTATTTCCACCATGCCCGCACCTATCGGTTTCGCTGACATCCCATGAAACGGCCGGGTGGTGAAATCCTTTAGAAAGAAATCTGCGCCCCGACTCGATATCCTGGAGGACGGACTCGGGGCTCACTCGGTCCAGCCGGGCAGGGTGGCGCGACCGCTGGACAGGGCGACCGCCTGGATCGGCTGGCGCGCGGCATCGATCTTCACCGCGAAGTGCGCGCCGGGCGCGGCATCGGCCATCGCGACGCCGTCGCGGCTGATCGAAAAGCCGTCCGACCCCGCCTCGACCGTCACCGGGTCGCCGCGCCGGATCACCGGCTCCTGGCGGATGGCGACCGCCGGTATCGCGGCGGCGGGCGCAGCGGCCCGGGGTGCGGCGAGGACCGGCACGAAGATGCGCCATTGCGGCGCGGCACACGCGATGACGACGGCATCATGCGCCTCGGTCCGCCACGACAGCGCGACGGTCGGACACTGCGCCAGCTTCAACCGGGCATCGACGCCGGAGCGCGCGCCGCCCTCTATGCCGACCGGGCGGCCGGTAAAGGCGGCGACGGCGGCGTCGAGCGCGCGGACATCCTGAAAACCGGCGGCGCCGGCCAGCAACAGGGACAGAATCATCGGGACTTCCTTTGCGATTCGCCGGAAAAGACCAGCGTGACCAGCGCGGTTCGCTGGCCGGGCGCGGTGGCGGTGGAGAGGGTGAGGCGGTCGGCGGCGACCGGACCGATCAGCGCGGCGGCGGCGCGCGCGCGATCGGCGGCCAGCACGACCGCGCTATGGGTCAGGGGATCGACATCGGCCGCGCTGCCGTCGGTCGCGGCGGTGACCGACAGGCGGACGCGGGGATCGGCCAGCGCCTCGCGCGCCCAGGGGACGAGTTGCGGATCGGGGTCGAGCGGTTCGGCCGAACCCGGCGCGAAACGCAGCGCGGCGGCGGCCACCGGCATGATCGGCGGTGCGGCGGCGACCGGCATATGCGGCACCGGGGTGGCCGAGCCGAATTCGGCGCGGAGTGCATCGACCAAAGCGGGGCGACGCTCGCTCCCCATCGCCTGGACCAGCACCAGAAAGCCGACCAGCAACAGCGCCAGATCGGCCAGCGTCACCAGCCAGAGCGGGCGGCCGGGGGGCGTCGCGGGAAAGTCGAACTCGGTCATGTCACGGTCGCCAGCGGACGGCGCGGCGGGGTCGGCGACGTGACCGCCGCGCCCGGTGCCTCGCGTGCGGCCAGCGCGGCCAGCGGCAGCTCGATCCGGGTCCGCTCGAACGCCTCGATCCGGGCGGCACGGCGCAGACGCGCAGCCACGGGCTGCGCGACCAGATTGGCGAACAGCGCGCCATAAAGAGTCGCCAGCAAAGCGATCGCCATCGCGCCGCCGATCCGCTGCGGATCGTTCATCGTGGCGAACATCGCGGCCAGCCCGATCAGCGTGCCGACCATGCCCATGGCGGGCGCGGCCTCGGCGGCACCCGCCCAGACATCGGCGACCGCCAGATGCCGCTCGATCCGTGCCAGGCGCGCATGACGGGTGCGCGCGGTGACCGTGTCGGGCCGCTCGCCGTCCACGATCGCGGCGATCGCCTCGGCCAGGTCGGGATCGGTGATGACCGAGCGGTCGAGCGTCAGGACGCCGTGGCGACGCGCGATCCGGTCGAGATGGGTGATCTGTTCGAGCAGCGGCTCGGCCGAATAGGGCGAGCGGAGCAGGACGCCCAGGGCCCGCACGCTGCGCCCCGCATCGCGCCACGGCGTGCGCAGCAGCGTGGCGAGCAGCGTACCGCCCAGCACGATCGCCAGCGCGGCCGGGTCGAAGAATTGGGAGAGAGGCGGCAGACCATTCATACGCCCGTACTCTGCAAGGGCCGGGCCAAATGGGTGCGGTGGCCGGTATCACAGGGCGCGCCACGGGCCGGGCGGTGAGGGCGCACCGGTCCCCGGCGGCCAACCGGCAAAGGGCGGCAAGGCGGCGGCAAGCGGGCGGCAACGCCTTGCCGGATCGGTCCTGTCGGGACGGGTCCGACCCCGGCTTTTCTGCGCTTCGCTGAATTGGCACGGCTGTTGCGTATCCCCGCTGGCGCACTGTCCGCGCCGGGAAGGAGGAATGACGATGGCCAATGAAACGCTGTTCGGGGTGCACGGAGCCGCTCTGGAGGTTCGCGCCCAACGCATGGGTGTGCTGGCGTCCAATATCGCCAACGCCTCCACCCCCGGCTTCAAGGCGCGCGACATCGATTTCAAGTCGGCGCTGGCCGCGGTCGAGGGCAGCCCGGGGCAGTCCGGGGGCATCGGCGACGCGCTGAAATACCGCACGCCGCTCCAGACCTCGCTCGACGGCAACACGGTCGAGCTGAACCAGGAACAGACCGCCTTTGCCGAAAACGCGGTCCAGTATCAGACGACGCTGTCGTTCCTGAACGGTCGGATCAGCACCATCACCCGCGCGCTGAAGGGCGAATAAGCCATGGCGAACAATCCCATGTCCATCTTCCAGGTCGCAGGGCGCGCCATGTCGGCCCAGCTGATCCGGATGAACACGACCGCGTCGAACCTGGCCAATGCCGGGGGCGTCGCCGGGTCGGCCGACACCGCCTACAAGACGATGAAGCCGGTGTTCCGCACCAGCTTCGACGCCGCGACCGGCCTGTCCACCGTCGACGTCGAGAAGATCGTGACCGCCGGGGAAGACCCGACCAAGCGGCACGATCCGAACAACCCCTTGGCCGACAAGGACGGCAATATCTACGAGGCCGCCGTCGACGAGACCCGTGAGCTGGTCGACATGATGGAGACCTCGCGCACCTACCAGAACAATGTCGAGGTGATGCAGACGGCCAAGTCGCTGATCCTCGACACCCTCAAGCTGGGCCGCTGAGCATGACCGTTTCGACCACGATGGATTCGACCCTGGATGCGATCGGCATCCGGCGTTCGGGCGCGGCCAGCGGTTCGTCCGCGTCGACCGCGGCCAAGAAATCCGACACGCTGGACCAGTCGTCCTTCCTGAAGCTGCTGACCGCGCAGATGCAGAACCAGGACCCGTTCGCGCCGATGGACAACACCCAGATGGTGGCGCAGATGGCGCAGTTCTCCAGCGTGGCGGGCATCTCCGAGATGAACACCACCCTGGCGGCGATGGCCGCCAAGATGAACGGCACGACCAAGGCCGACGCCATGGGCTATGTCGGCAAGACGGTGCTGACCCCCGGCGCGGTCGCCTATGGCCGCACCACCGGCGGCGTTGCGGGCGCGGTCGAGCTGGACCAGGCGGCCTCCAACGTCCTGGTCACCATTTCCGACGCGCAAGGCAGCCCTCTGAAGACGCTGTCGCTCGGCGCGCAGAAGGCGGGCACCACCAGCTTCGACTGGGACGGCAAGACCGATACCGGCGAGGAAGCGGGCAGTGGCCCGTTCACCATCACGATGAATGCCAATGACGGCACCGCCGCCGTCTCGGGTCGCCCGCTGGTCTGGGCGCCCGTCCAGTCGGTGTCGATGCCGACCAATGGCGACCCCGTTCTGACCGTGGCCGGGCTTGGCCAGGTCAACCTCTCCGCCGTCCGCTCGGTCGGCTGATCTCACTCCCCACCAAGGTACTGAGCCCATGTCCTTCTATACCTCGCTGAGCGGTCTCCAGGCTTCGCAGACCGACCTGTCCGTGATCTCGCACAACATCGCCAATGTCGGCACCAACGGCTTCAAGAAGAGCCATGCCCAGTTCGCCGACGTCATGGCGTCGAACTTCGCGACCGACCCGACCAAGCAGGTCGGCTCGGGCACGGTGGTCAAGTCGAACCGCCAGGAGTTCAAGGAAGGCAATTACAACAACTCGGCGAACGCGCTCGACCTCGCCATTTCGGGCGACGGCTTCTTCGCGGTGCAGAATCCGGGCAGGGGGCCGCTGCAATATACCCGCAACGGCGCGTTCCAGGTCGACCAGCAGAATTTCGTGACCGACTCCAGCGGCGGCCGGTTGCAGGTGCTGCCGGTCGACACCGACGGCAACGTGACCGCGACCGGCGTCGACGGCCTGACCGCGCTGCAACTGCCCGCGACCAGCGGTGAGCCGATCGCTACCAAGCTGGTGTCGATGGACCTGAACCTGTCGGGCACGGCGGCGGCCCCGGCCGTGGGATTCAACCGGACGAACCTGGCCAGCTACAACAACACCACCCAGACCAAGATCTACGATCCGTCGGGCAACGCCATGACGCTGACCAACTATTACGTCAAAAAGCCGCTGCCCAAGGATACGCAGGGCAACCCGATCCAGCCGGCCGACGGCAGCACGACGTGGCAGGTCTATACCTTCGCCGACGACAAGCAGCTGGCGGTGGGCGGCTCGTCCAATCCGGTCGAGCTGACGTTCGACAAGAACGGCAACATGACCACCAAGCAGCCGATCGCGTTCGACAACTTCAATTCGCACAGCTCGAACGTCTCGCAGCCGCTGTCGATCGACTATACCGGCACGTCGCAGGCGGGCAGCGTCTTCTCGGTCGCCTCGCGCACCCAGGACGGCAAGGCGATCGGCTCGCTGACCGGCGTGTCGGTGGGCGAGGACGGCCTGGTCGTCGCATCCTTCTCGAACGGCGAGACCGCCAAGCTGGGCAAGGTGGCGCTGGCCGATTTCGTCAACATGCCGGGCCTGCGCCAGGCGGGTGACAGCTATTGGCAGGCGACCGGCCTGTCGGGGAGCCCGAACATCGGCTCGGCGGGCGAGGGGACCTATGGCGCGATCAAGTCGAGCACGCTCGAGGGGTCGAACGTCGACATCACCGAGGAACTGGTCGACCTGATCGCGGCGCAGCGCAACTTCCAGGCGAATGCCAAGGCGCTCGATACCGCCAGCCAGATCTCGCAGACCATCTTCAACATCCGCAGCTAAGCGGACCTTCGGGGGTAACAGGGAACGGCCATGGACAAGCTGGTCTACACGGCGGCGACGGGTCTGCGCGCGCACATGGCGGCGCAGACCGCGATCGCCAACAACATGGCCAATTCCTCGACGATCGGCTTTCGCTCGGACCGGGTGGTCTTCGACCGTATCGACCTGAAGGGCGGCGGCGCGGCGTTCGAGGCGCGGATGCCCACCGCCGAGGAAGTGACCGACGCCGACCGCCAGCCGGGCACCGTGCAGCACACGGGCAATCCGCTCGACGTTGCGATCGCCACCAGCTCGGCCTGGCTGGCGGTGCAGGCGCCCGACGGGACCGAGGCCTATACGCGGCGCGGCGACCTGGAGGTCACGGCCTCCGGCGTGCTGCAGACCGGCGACGGTTACCCCGCGATCGGCCAGAACGGCCCGATCACCGTGCCGCCATACAATTCGCTGACCGTGGCGCCCGACGGCACCGTCTCGATCGTGCCGCTGGGCGCCGGGCCGGATACCCAGCCGCAGGTGATCGACCGGCTGAAGCTGGCCGACACCAAGGGCTCGACCACGGTCAAGGGACTGGACAACCTGCTGCGTGTGAAGGGCGGGGGCGCCCTGCCGCAGGATATGGACGCCACCGTCCAGTCCGGCGCGCTCGAAAGCTCCAACGTCAACATGACGCAGACGCTGGTCGACATGATCGAGAACCAGCGCAGTTACGAGGTGCAGGCCAACCTCATGAAAGAGGCCAAGTCGATGGACGAGAACAGCGCATCGCTGATGCGGCTGCCGAGCTGAGGATTAGAGAATTATGTCTTCTGCCGCCATGCACGTCGCGCGCACCGGGCTCGATGCCCAGGACATGCGTATGCGGGTCATCTCGAACAACCTGGCCAACGTCAACACGACCGGGTTCAAGCGCGACCGCGCCGCGTTCGAGACGCTGGCCTATCAGACCGTCACCGCGCCGGGTGCCGCCAGTTCGACCGAGAGCAAATATGCGACCGGCCTGAACCTGGGCACCGGCGTCCGCGTGCAGGGCACCGCGCGTATCAATACGCAAGGCGCGATGCAGACGACGAACAACAGCCTCGACCTGGCGCTCGACGGCGACGGCTTCTTCCAGGTGCAGATGCCGGGCGGCACGCTGGGCTATACCCGCGCGGGCAATTTCTCGCGCTCGGCCGAGGGGCTGCTCGTCACGTCCGAGGGGTATCAGGTGATGCCGGGCATCACGATTCCCGAGGGCACCACCCAGATCACGATCGGCACCGACGGCACCGTCTCCGCCTCGCTCGCGGGCCAGACCACGCCGTCCGAGATCGGCCAGATCCAGGTCGCCAGCTTCCCCAACCCGGCCGGGCTTCAGGCCAAGGGCGACAATTACCTGACCGAAACCGCGGCCTCGGGCGTCGCCAATATGGGCGTTGCCGGGCTCGAAGGGCGCGGCCAGGTCCGCCAAGGGATGCTCGAAGGGTCGAACGTCAACGTCGTCGAGGAACTGGTCGACATGATCGAGACCCAGCGCGCCTATGAGGTCAACTCGAAGATGATCAAGTCGACCGACGAGATGCTCCAATACGCCAACCAGAATCTGTGATCATGACCAGCCGCAACGCCCATCACCGCATCCGCCTGACGCTGTCGGTCGTGGCGGCCACGCTGCTCGCGGGTGCGCCCGCCCAGGCCAGCCTGTTCGGCAAGAAGAAGCCCGTCGAGGACTTTACGACCGTCCGCCCGGTGGCCGCGCCCGTCGCCCCGCCGATGGCCACACCCGCGCAGCCCACGGGCTCGATCTTCCAGGCGTCGGATGGCTATGCCGCGCTCTACGAAGGCTGGCGCGCGCGCCGGGTCGGCGATCCGCTGACCATCGTCCTCGTCGAGCGCACGGCGGCGTCCAAGTCGGCGGGATCGAAGCTCGGCTCGAAGGGGGATTTCGGCTTCACCCCGCCCGCGACCGGCCCGCTCGGCTCGCTGATCAAGCCGGGCGATATCGGCATGAGCGGCAGCCGCAACTTCAACGGCCAGGGCGCCGCCGACCAGTCCAACTCGCTGTCCGGCGAGATCAGCGTGACGGTCGCCCAGGTGTTCCCCAACGGCACCATGCTGGTCCAGGGACAGAAGCGCGTCACGCTGAACCGCGGCGACGAATTCATTCAAATTAAAGGCTTGGTCCGTACAGCGGACATCGGCATCGACAACCGTGTCCCCTCGACCCGCGTCGCCGATGCGCAGATCGCCTATACCGGCAAGGGGGATGTCGCCCGCGCCAGCCGCCAGGGCTGGCTCAGCCGCTTCTTCCAGGCCGTCAGCCCGTTCTGAGCCAGGACCGCATGATGCTCCGCTTTCTTCTCGCTCTTCTCGCCACCTTCGCGATCGCCGCGCCCGCTTCGGCGGACCGGATCAAGGATATCGGCGGTTTCCAGGGTATCCGCACCAACCAGCTGACCGGCTACGGCGTCGTCGTCGGTCTGCCGGGCACGGGTGACGACAATCTGGAATATACCGTCCAGTCGTTGAAGGCGGTCGTCTCGCGCTTCGGCCTGCAACTGCCGCCGAACGCGAATCCGGGCATGAAGAACGCGGCGGTGGTGATGGTCACGGCCGAGTTGCCGCCCTTCGCCAAGCCGGGCCAGAAGCTGGACATCACGGTCGCCTCGATGGGCAAGGCCAAGTCCTTGCGCGGCGGCGCGCTGATCCTGACGCCGCTGCAAGGCGCCGATGGCCAGATCTATGCGATGGCGCAGGGCAATCTGGCGGTCGGCGGCCTGGGTGCCGAGGGTGCGGACGGATCGAAGATCGTCATCAACGTGCCCTCGACCGGCCGTATTCCCGAAGGCGCGACCGTCGAACGCGCGGTCGCCACCGGTTTCGACACCGCGCCCACCCTGACCTTCAACCTGGCGCGCGCCGACTTCACCACCGCCCAGAATGTCGCGCAGGCGATCAATGCGCGCCTTGGGCTGGGCACCGCGCAGGCGATGGATGCCGTATCGGTCGCGGTCCGCGCGCCGCTGGGCGCCGATGTCCGCGCGACCCTGATGTCCGAGATCGAGAATCTCAGCGTCAACGCGGCCGAACCGTCCGCCAAGGTGATCGTCAATGCCCGGACCGGCACCGTCGTCATGAACTCGGCGGTCCGTGTCGGCCCGGCGGCGGTCACCCATGGCAAGCTGACCGTCAAGATCGACGAACAGCAACGCGTCAGCCAGCCCGGCCCCCTGAGCGGAGGCCAGACCGCGATTACCCAGAAATCGGGTGTCTCGGTCGAGGAGGAGCGGCGTCCGATGTTCGTCCTGGCGCCCGGCCCGAAACTGGCCGATGTGGTGAAGGCGGTGAACGCGATGGGTGCTGCCCCCTCCGACCTGGTCGCCATTCTCGAGGCGCTGAAGGAAGCGGGCGCGCTCAAGGCCGAGTTGATCGTCCTGTGACCCAAGGGATCGCACCCACGGCCGCGACGGCCCCGATCACGGGGACGGTCTCCACCGATACCAAGCGGCTGTCCAACGGCCACAATCTGGACAAGGCGGGCACCCAGTTCGAGGCGATCTTCAACGGCATGATGCTGAAGGCGATGCGCCAGACCAAGCTGGGCGACACGCTGTTCGAATCCAAGGCGCTCGACACCTTTCGCGACATGCAGGACCAGCAGGTTGCCCAGACCATGGCCGATCACGCGCCGATGGGCATCGGCAAGGCGGTCACCGCTTTCCTGGCCAAATCGAAACCGGATCTTAACCACGCATAGTCTATCCCGAGTCGTATGAGCGACTTGCTCTCTATCGGCGCTTCGGGCGTGCGGGCGTATCAGACCGCGTTGACGGTGGTTGGCGAAAATATCGCCAACACCGGCACGGACGGATATTCGCGCCGTTCGGTGACGCTTGGCGAGGTCGGTGCCGCGGGCGGCGTGACCAGCAGTCGGCTGACTCCGGGTTCGGGCGTGACCGTGTCGGGCATCGCCCGGTCGACCGACGCCTATCTGACCGCCGGGTTGCGCTCGGCCAATTCCGACCTGAAGCGGACCCAGGCAGGCGAAGTCTGGCTCAGCCGCATCCAGGACGTGATGACCGGCGACCAGGTTTCCGACCGGCTGACCGGCTTCTTCACCACCTCGCGCGCGCTGGCCTCCGACCCGACCTCGACCGCGCTGCGCACCACCATGCTCGAAGCCGCCAAGTCGACGGCCTTCGCCTTTACGGCGACCGACCGGGCGTTCGATGCGGCGCAGGCCGATTTCGACGGCCAGGCGCGCGATGCCGCGCAAGGACTGTCCTCGCTCGCGGCATCGCTGTCCAAGGTCAATGACGGCCTTGCGCGCACCCAGCCGGGCACCTCGACCGCCGCACAGCTGGCCGATCAGCGCGACCAGCTTCTGTCGCAGATGAGCGAGCTGGCCGACGTCACCGCCACCACCGACCAGCTGGGCCGCACGACCGTGCGGCTGGGCGACCGCGCCGGACCCGTGCTGACCTCGCCCGACACGCTGGGCTCGGTCAGCTATGCGCGGCTGACCGGCGGCGGCGTCAGCTTTTCGGTGGTGTCGCAGGGCCAGACCTCGCAGTTCGTGCCCTCCGGCGGTACGATCGGCGGCCTGCTCGACGGGGCGGAGCGGATCGCGGCGATGCGCGACAGTTTCAACGCCGTGGCCCAGGACTTCACCGACCAGGTCAACAAGATTCAGGGGAAGGGCCAGGATGCGACCGGCGCGGCCGGCCAGCCGCTGTTCAACCTGACGGCGGGGACCGCGGTCATGAGCGTCGCCCTGACCGATGCATCGCAGATCGCGGCATCGGCGGCGGGGCAGGGGCCGCGCAACACCGACAATCTCGCGGCGATCGAATCGGCCCGCAACAGCGGTCGCTTCGAAAATCGCCTGACCGACATCATCACCGACAATGCCTCCAGCCTGAAGCAGAAGCAGACGATCGCCGACGCCCAGGGCGCGATCCGCGAAGGCGCCAGCGCCGCGCTCAGCAGCGCGACCGGCGTCACGCTGGACAATGAGGCGGTGTCGCTGATGCGTTTCCAACAAGCCTATTCCGCGTCGAGCCGTGTCATTCAGATCGCGCGCGACACCTTCCAGTCCATCCTCGAGATTCGGTGACGGCGATGCAGATTTCGACGACCACCCTGTATGACAGCGCCACGCGGCGCATGGCGGCCCTGCAGGGCAAGGCCAACGACCTGATGACGCAGAACGCGACGGGCAAGAAACTGCTCAAGCCGTCCGACGATGCCGCCGCCTCGGCGCAGGTCGCACAGCTGAACCGCGCCGATGCCGATTCCAAGGTGTACGACGGCAATCTGTCGCTCGCCAAGACGGTGCTGGGCCAGGTCGATACCACCCTGGGGTCGATCGGCGGCCAGTTGCAGAACGCCATCGAGATCGCGACGAAGGCGGCCAACGGCTCGCTCAACGATTACGACCGCTCGGTCCTGGGCGACCAGCTGAGCGCGATCCGCGACCAGCTCGTGACTCTGGGCAACACCCGCGACATTCGCGGCCAGCCGCTGTTCGGCACGGCCGACGGCACCGCGGCGGTGCAGTCTTCGGGTGGTCAGGTCACCTATGCCGATCCGGAAGTTTCGGCGGTGCCGATCGACCGCGACCAGACGGTCGAGATCAGCGTCGGCGCCAAGCAGGTGTTCCAGTCCAAGGGCAACGACGCCTTTGTCGTGCTGGGCGACCTGATCACCGCGCTGAAGACGCCGGGATCAGGATCGAGCGACCTGCTGCGCAACAGCCTCGACAAGCTGAACGCCGCCAACGACAATGTCGGCGCGGTCCAGGCCTCGATCGGTGCGCGCCAGACCCGCGTCGCGCTTCAGGAAACGCTGATCCAGACCTCCGGCCTCGACCGCGCCACGATGCGGTCCAATGTCGAGGATGCCGATATCGCGACCAACATCGCGCAGTTGCAGCAGACGATGACCGTGCTTCAGGCCACCCAGGCCAGCTTCACCAAGCTGGCGGGCCTGTCGCTGTTCGATTACCTGAAATAATCGCGCATCCGCCGCCATCCTGTCCGGCGCGGTAACCCGATGGTGACCAAATCACGGTAATCCGGAGATGTACGGCGTGCTGACGCCGCTCCCTGCTGGAGAATCGGTTCACCATGTTTCCTGCCATCGGCCTTGTCATCCTGCTCGGCATGGTCTTCGGCGGCTTCGCCATCACTGGCGGCGCGCTGGGGCCCGTATTCGAAGCGATTCCGCACGAAATGCTCATCATCGGCGGCGCGGCCGTCGGTGCACTTATCATCGGCAATTCCGGTGCCGAGCTGAAGGCGCTGGGCGGCGCGATGGGCAAGATCTTCAAGGGGCCGAAATACAAGAAGCAGGACTATCTCGACGTCATCTTCCTCGTCTCGAAACTGATGAAGATGCTGCGCACCGAAGGCCCGATCGCGCTGGAGCCGCATGTCGAGGACCCCAAGTCCTCCTCGGTCTTCGCCGAATATCCCCGCCTGCTCTCCGACCATACGCTCGTCAACCTGATCGCCGACACGCTGCGCCTGGTCGTGGTGTCGTCCGGCACGCTCGACGTGCATGCGGTCGAGGAGGTCATGGACAACGCCATCAAGACCCACCACCACGAAGTCGAGGGGCCGCAGGGCACGTTGCAGAGCCTGGCCGACTCGCTGCCCGCGCTCGGCATCGTCGCGGCCGTGCTCGGCATCGTGAAGACCATGGGCTCGATCGACAAGCCGCCGAGCGTGCTGGGCGGCATGATCGGCTCGGCGCTGGTCGGCACCTTCATGGGCGTGCTGCTGGCCTACGGCATCGTCAATCCGTTCGCGGGACGCCTGAAGCAGGTGATCGACGCCGACGCCGCCATCTATCATGTGGTCAAGCAGATCATCATCGCCTCGCTCCACGGCCATCCGCAGCCCTTGGTCATCGAAGCGGCGCGCTCGGGCATCAAGCACAAGGACCAGCCCGGCTTCGCCGAGGTGTTCGACGGCCTGCGGGGCAAGTAAGCCATGGCCCGCGCACCGCACGGCAAGAACGAGCCGCCCAAGATCGTCATCGTCAAGAAGATCATCGTCGATGGTCATGGCGGGCATCATGGCGGCGCGTGGAAGGTCGCCTATGCCGACTTCGTGACCGCGATGATGGCATTCTTCCTGCTGCTCTGGCTGCTGGGCGCCACCACCGAGAAGCAGCGCAAGGGCATCGCCGACTATTTCGCGCCGACCCTGCTCGACACCCGTTCGATGGGTATCGGGGGCGGCGCGCTGAGCGGCGGACCCGGGGCAGGCGAGAAGGCGAGCGGAACCAGCGGCGTCGTCCAGCTGATCGTGCCCAAGATGGCGAACGACGGCGGCGACATGACCGGCACCGGTAACAAGGGCTCGCTGCGCAATCCCAATGCGGTCGCCGTCGATCGCAAGAAGTTCGCCGAGCTGCAGAAGGCGCTGGAGCAGAAGATGCGGGCGACGCCCGGCCTGAAGCAGCTGGCCAAGCATATTCGCTTCATCCCGACCCAGGACGGGCTGCGCATCGACCTGGTCGACAATGCCGATTATTCGATGTTCGCCAGCGGCACGACCCAGCTGGAGCCCGAGGCATCGGCGCTGATCGGCACCATCGCCAAGTCGATCTCTGGGCTGCCCAACACGATCATGATCCGGGGCCACACCGACGGGGTCGGCTTTGGCGATCCGCGCGCGATGAACAACTGGATGCTGTCGTCCAGCCGCGCCGAATCGACGCGCCGTCGCCTGGCCGCCGGGGGCATTCCCGAATCCCGTTTCGAGCGGATCGAAGGCGTGGCGGATCGCGAGCCGATCATCACCGACAATCTCTCCGACCCGCGTAACCGGCGCGTGGCGATCACCCTGCTGTATCGCAAGGGCAGCTTCGGGCGGTAAAACGGCGGTGCCATGCGGGCGGTAGTGTGCAGGCGCTTCCGCCCCGTTTTAAGATCAGCAGGACGGATCGGCACGAAGTCACCGGGTGGAGATCCGCGAGTGCCTCGTCGTCTGCCCGCTGGCCGTCGTGCAACGAAACATAGCCGTCATAGCGATAGAGATAGACGTCGAGGATGGACTTGCGCGACATCCACCCGGCCTGACGCATCCCTGTATCGGGAATAATTCGGCGTGACGGTGATCCGCGTGGGACTCTTCGAATACCATGTCTGTCGTCTTGCCGGATGACGTTCGATGGCGAACTCCGCACCGCAATCTTACGGAAAAAGCAATGCGTTGCGATCAGGCTACCCTGCCATTGATCGTAATCTATCATGGGCCTCGCCGTCGCGCCCAAGGGGCGGACGAAAGTGACGACAGGCATATCTTACAGAACGGGACAGCGGCTGGCCCCTGTTGCCCCGGTACCAAAGCAAAACCCGCCCGATCACCCGCCTTTGGGAGGAAGGCGGCGACCGGGCGGGCTTCGGGACGATCCGGGGATCGCCCGTCGTTTATTCGGCGTCGGCGGCCGTTTCGCCCTTGCGCGGCTTGCGCGTCGCCGCGACGTTGCGCGGGCCTGGCTTGCGGCCCAGGCCGATCTTCTTGGCCATCGCGCGACGGCTTTCCGAATAGCTCTCCGCAACCATCGGATAATCCGACTTCAGGCCATAACGCTCGCGATATTCCTCCGGCGTCAGGCCGTGGGTCGCCAGATGGCGGCGCAGCGTCTTGTAGGGCTTGCCGTCGATCATCGAGACGATGTGGTCCTTTGACGCCAGCGACTTGCGAACCGACACAGCCGGAACATATTCGGTGGGCGCTTCGACATCAGCCGACTGCGGCGCGGACCCCAGCAACGAAGACACGGTTTCGTGCATCTTGTTCAAAAAGGCCGGAACCTCTTCGGATGACGTGCGGGTATTGGGGTTGCCCAGCCACGCAATGGTAAGTTCGGTCGCCAGTTCTACGGCATTCACATCGATAGGGTCGTCGGCCATGATACGCTCCTGTTGTTTGGGCTTTGACCTAACCGGCAATCACGTCGCGTCAACCATTCAATCCAATTTTCGGCCAAAAATTCTCCGAAAGCGGAGGGTTTTATTTGTCAGGCCAATCACGGAATTTCAAAAGCGACCGTCCCAAACGTCTAGATCAGGACGCGTCGCAGCGGTCGATAGGTGATTTATTCAAGTCGATCGGCAAACATTTCCGCGCCTGATTAAAGTCCTGTCATCTCGCCGCCACGCCATCAGGACATGGCAAGGGCCCAAACGATGGCGGTATGACGATTGCAAAAAGTGCAAGAAAAATTGATGAGGTTGCATTTGTGTTAATCGGTGATTGCCGCCAGAAGGAACGGGCCTTTCAGGCATCCTCTCCTAAAAACTTTCATGGCTGGTCTTCGGACCAGCCTTTTTTTTGGCTTGCTTCCGCCGCATATCCGCCTAGGCTGTTCCCATCGTCGCGCTTTAACGACAAAGATAAGCAGGAGTGGAAGCCGCCGGGAAAACCGGCACCTCGCGCGTCGGCGGCGGGGGTTGAGCGACCATTTTACGCTCCCCCCGTCTGCACTTTGTCCGAAAAAAATGTTGGCTTCGGCTGTCGGCCATTCTTCGTGCATGGCGGTGATGCCGCGTGTGGCTGGACTGGGCCAAGGAGCGACTTTTTTAAAGTGTAATCCAGCTAAGCCGAAGCACCACCCCGGCGGAGGCCGGGGTCCAGTTGGGGTGCGGTTATGATGGTCTAGCGCGCTCCGTTACCAGAGCCCTCGCAACTGGACCCCGCCCCCCGCCGGGGTGGTAGGACATAAGTTCAGGTCGGGCGGATGAAATCCCATGCCTGTGGCATCATCTCGCCCCCCTACCTGCGCAGCATGGTGGAGCGGTGTCGCCAGTCACGAGGTTTGACCAACCTCTCTTGCCGGGACACCCCTCCGTCAGGCCTTCGGCCTGCCACCTCCCCTTCCAGGGGAGGAAGGACAGGAATGTCGATCCGCCTTACGCGTTACTTGCGATCGGTCGGCGTGGGGCGGTGGATGAACTGGTCCAGCATATTCAGCGCCATGCCGGCAAAGGCAGTGACCTCCGACAGGCCGGACTTGCCCGATGATGTGGGCTTAGCGGACGGCTCGGGACTTGGGGCTCCGGCATTATCCGCCACTGGGGCTTCCGGCGGGGGAGGGGGCTTGTCCGCTCCGTCGCGCTTGCCGGTTTCGCGCGCCAGTGCCGAGGCCGCAACGATCAGGCCGGTGGCGAGCAACTGACGCCCGGCCGGGCTGCGCGCCTGGTCGAGCAGGGCCTGGCCGATTCGGTGCAGTGACGAAGAGCTGGGCGGCGTGCCGGGCTGTTCGTCCAGCTTGGCCTTTTTCTGCTTTTTCTTGTGCTTCTTCTTGCCCATCGACCCGGCCCCATAGGAATGTGTATTCATGATGTAATACACGTTGTCCGGTGTTCAAGGCTTGAGGGGCGCTGGCGGGCTCAGCCGCCCAGGGCGCGCGCGCGGCGGCGCTGGACCGAGCTGCCGATGCCCAGCGCCTCGCGATATTTGGCGACCGTCCGCCGGGCGATGTCGAATCCCTTGGCCTGGAGCAGCTCGACCAGCGTGTCGTCGGACAGGATCTTGGCGCCCTCGTTCGCGATCAGTGCCCGAATCGCGCTCTTCACCGCTTCGGCCGAAACCGCATCGCCGCCATCGGCCGCCGCGATGCCGCTGGTGAAGAAGAATTTCAGTTCGTACAGCCCGCGCGCACAGCTGAGATATTTGTTGCTGGTCACCCGGCTGACCGTCGATTCGTGCATCCCGATCGCCTCGGCGACGCGCGCCAGCGTCAGCGGCCGCAGATGCGCTACGCCGTGGAGGAAGAAGGCCTCCTGCTGCTTCACGATCTCGGTCGCGACGCGGATGATCGTACGCTGTCGCTGGTCGAGCGCCTTCATGAGCCAATTCGCGTTGGCCAGGCAGTCGGCCAGCCATGCCTTTGACCCCTTGTCCTGCGGGCCGTGGCGCAGTTCCTGATAATAGCGGCGATTGACCAGCACGCGGGGCAGGGTGGCGGTGTTCAGTTCGATGCCCCAGCCCGCCTTGGTCCGCGTCACGAATAGGTCGGGCACCACCGCGCGCGCGGGCTCGCCGCCATAGCGACAGCCGGGCTTGGGATCATAGCCGCGCAGCTCGCGGATCATGTCCGCCATATCCTCGTCATCGACACCGCACAGCCGCTTCAACCGGGCCAGGTCGCCGCGCGCCAGCAGATCGAGATTGGCGATCAGCTTGGCCATGCAGGGGTCGTAGCGGTCGACCTCGCGCGCCTGCAGCATCAGGCATTCGGCCAGATCGCGCGCGCCGACGCCGGTCGGGTCCAGTGTCTGCACGACCTTCAGCACCGCCTCGACCTGCGGCATGGCCACGCCCAGCCGATCGGCGATCTCGCGTAAGGGAACGGTCAGGTAACCCGCTTCGTCCAGCTGGTCGATGATATGCGCCGCGATCGTCAGGTCCGGGCCCGACAGGATCAGCGCGACCTGCGCCTCCAGATGCTCGGCCAGATCGGGGGCGTCGTCGGCCAGCGAGTCCCAGTCCGGTCCATCCTCGCCGCCCAGGCCGCCGCCGCTCGCCCCGTTCAGCGACAGGCCGCCATCGGGCCCGGTGCCGCCATCGGCAACGCTGTCCTGCTGATGGCTTTCGGTCGCGTAATCCAGGTCCAGGCCACGATCCTCGGCAGGCGCAGTGCCCGCGACCAGTTCGTCGGCCCCGGCGGGCGCCTCCCGCTCGGGACGCTCGGGGGTCGCCACCTCGCGCACCGCGGTCGCGTCGAGCAGGGGGTTCTTCTCCACCTCCTCGGCGATGAACGCCTCGATCTCCAGATTCGACAGCGCCAGCAGCTTGATCGCCTGCTGAAGCTGCGGCGTCATCACCAGCGATTGCGACTGCCGGATATCGAGGCGCGGCGCGAGGCTCATGGATGTATTCCTCCCCTGCAAGGGGAGAGGGCAGGTCGAGCTCTCTCCGCGCCGCCCGCCGCGCCGGTCATGCCATCAGGTGCGGATCGACGGGCGGTTATCATCGGATCAGAGCGAAAAGCCCTCGCCCAGATAGAGGCGGCGGACATTGGCGTCGGCGACCAGTTCCTCCGGCGACCCGCTGAACAGCACACGGCCGTCATAGATGATGTAGGCGCGGTCGACGATGTCCAGCGTCTCGCGGACATTATGGTCGGTGATCAGCACGCCGATATCGCGCCGCTTCAGGTCCTTCACCAGATCGCGGATGTCGGCGATCGAGATGGGATCGATGCCCGCGAACGGCTCGTCGAGCAGCATGATCGACGGATCGGCGGCCAGCGCGCGCGCGATCTCGGCGCGGCGACGCTCGCCGCCCGACAGCGCCATGGCGGGCGCGGCGCGCAGGCGGGTCAGGCCGAATTCCTCGAGCAGCTTGTCGAGCTTGCGCGCGCGCTCGGCCGGGTCCGGCTCGGCGAGTTCGAGCACGGTCAGGATGTTCTTCTCGATCGACAGCCCGCGAAAGATCGACGTTTCCTGCGGCAGATAGCCCAGGCCCAGGATCGCGCGGCGGTACATGGGCAGGCCGGTGATATCCTCGCCGTCCAGCATGATGCGGCCCGAATCGGGCTTCACCAGTCCCATGACCGAATAGAAGCAGGTCGTCTTGCCCGCGCCGTTGGGGCCGAGCAGGCCGATCACCTCGCCGCGCCCGACCGACACCGACACATCGGTCAGGACGATGCGCTTGTCATAGCTCTTGGCGATCGACACGACCTGCAGGCCGTTGGCGACCGGCGGCTCCGACGCCGGCGTGCCGCGCTGGCCCGAACGCTGGTCCGCCTCGCGAATCGGGGTTTCCATGTCCATCGGCGCGTACTTTCCTTAGCTGATGGCCGTTGGCGATGGCCTGGTCTTGCGGGCACGTTAGCGCGAGCGGGCCCCGCGCGTCACGTCTCAGTTGCGATCGGGCACCGAGAAGGTGCCCGTGACCCGGCCCGACGGCGCGCGCGTGACCCCGCCGCCCTTGCCCGGCGTGCCGCCGCCCGCCACCGACGAACCGTCGATGACCGCACGGCCGGTGTCGAGGTTGATGGTCAGGCGTCCGCCGTTGACGGTGTTGCCATCCTGGGTCAGCGTCACATTGCCCAGCATGGTGATGACCCGGCGGTTGAGGTCGTAGATGCCGTAATTGGCGCGCGCGGTCTGGTTCGGTCGCTTGACGACGACATTGCCCGACGCCTCGAACCGCGAAACCTGCGGCTTTCCGCCGATGACCTGGCCGGTATAGATGATGACGACGCGCGCAGCGGTCAGCGTCATCTCGGCCTGGCGCAGCGAGACGTTGCCGGTCAGGACGCCGCGATTCTGCTTGTCCTGCAATTCGATGACGTCGGCGCCGAAGTCGACGGGCGCGCGGCTGTCATGCTTGACCTGCGCGGCGGCGGACGCCGCCAGGACGAGAAGGGCCGGAGCCGCAGCGGCGAGGTACTTGTGCATGATCGGCTATTTCGGGCTTTACGGCACGATGCGCAAGCGCGCGTTGCCTTCGAGGCGGACGGTGCGATCCTCCAAGTTGGCGCGCAGCTTGTTCGCGCTGAAATTGCCCTGCGGCACGCGACCCGTCACCGCGCCGCCCGATACCAGCGTGCGTTGCTGCAGGTCGATCGTCGCGTCGTGCGTCTGGAGGTCGTAGCCGCCCGCCGATTTGAAATCGAGCGGCCCGTCCAGCTTCACCTGTTCGGTGCGCATGTCGTACCGCCCCGATTCGGCGTTCACCGTGGCGGGGCCGTCCGACAGGCGGATCGCGGCGGCCAGCTTGTTCAGCTGGACCACCGGCTCGGCCGAGCTGCGCTGGATCGCGGACCCTGCGTCGAGCGAGAAGGGCTGGCCCTTGTCGTCGACGCCGCGATACTGCGCCGCCTGGATCTTCATGCGTTCGCGCGCCACCTCGACCTTCTTCTTGTCGAGGACGAACGATACCTCGTTCGAGGTATAGATCGGCGCCATCACCAGGAACGCCGACAGCACGCCGATCGCGCTGGGCAGCAGCCAGCGCGCCACGGTCACGAATCGGTCGTGGCGGCTGCCGGGCGCGGCCCAGCGCTGACGCTGGGTACGGGCGCGGTCGGCGATCTCGGACATGGTGGCGGCTTTCCTGTGGACCCGGATCAGGCGTGGGCGAAGATATCAACCTCGGGCCAGCCCGCGAGATCAAGCTCGGCGCGAGCGGGCAGGAAGTCGAAACATGCCTGGGCCAGTTCCATCCGCCCCTCGCGCACCAGCCGCTTGTCCAGCTCCACCTTCATGCGGTGCAGATAACGCACGTCGGAGGCGGCATATTCGCGCTGCGCGTCGGACAGCTCGGGCGCGCCCCAGTCCGACGATTGCTGCGCCTTGGACAACTCGACGCCGAGCAGTTCGCGGACCAGCTCCTTCAGGCCGTGGCGGTCGGTATAGGTGCGGATCAGCCGCGAGGCGATCTTGGTGCAATAGACCGGCGCGGCGACGACACCCAGATAATGGCGGAGCGCCGCGATATCGAATCGCCCGAAATGATAGAGCTTCAGCCGTGCGGGGTCGGCCAGCAACGCGCGCAGGTTCGGGGCGGCATAGTCGCTGTCGGCCGAGAATCGGACCAGATGCTCGTCGGGGCCGCCGTCCGACAGCTGGACGACGCACAGCCGGTCACGCGGGGTGATCAGGCCCATCGTCTCGGTATCGACGGCGATCGAGGCGCCCGCGGCGAACAGGTCGGCGGGAATGTCTTCTTCATGCAGATGAACGGTCATCCTTCTGCCCTAGCGGCCGGGGGCCCAAGCCTCAACCGCTGTCGATGCGGGCGAGACGAAGTGATTCGCGTTTTTTTGCGGGCATGTTGTGGAGTTTTGGCCACAATTCCGACGCAATCTGTATCGTTCGCGGCGAAGCGAAACCGGATCGCACGATTTCGTTCGCGATGATGGTCCATCTGCGTTATGACCCTTGATCAGGCGCAAAAGGTTTGGCGCCGAAAGACCCGCGCTCTTCGTCCGGCGCACGGTTCTTGAAGATAGCAGTTGCGGGCGAACCGGGAAGACGAACAGGGCTTATGGGTTTCGATAGAGGTAGCCGAGGCAATCGCGGCACGCGTGGTCGCGACAAGCGGGACAATTTCGGCGGCGGCGATGAGTCGAGCGGCGGCGGCTTCGGCGGCGGCTTCGGTGGCGGTGATCGCTTCGGTGGCGGCGGCTTCGGCGGCGGTTTCGGTGGCGGCGACCGCTTCGGCGGCGGTGGCGACCGTGGCGGCTTCGGCGGCGGTGATCGCGGCGGCTTCGGTGGCGGCGGTGGCGGCGGCGGTTTCCGCAGCGGCGGCGGTGGCGGCTTCGGCGGCGGTCGTGGCGGCGGTGGCGGTATGCCCCCCCAGGTCGTTGGCGAAGGCACGGGCGTCGTCAAGTTCTTCAACGCGCAGAAGGGCTTCGGCTTCGTCGTGCGCGATGACGGCGGCGAAGACGTGTTCGTTCACATCTCGGCCGTCGAGCAGGCGGGCCTGTCGGGTCTGGCCGAGGGTCAGCCGCTCGGCTTTACCCTGGTCGATCGTGGCGGCCGCATCTCGGCCACCGAACTGAAGATCGAGGGCGAGCCGCTCCCGGTTACCGATCGTGCGCCTCCCCGCGAACCGCGTGAAGGCGGCTTCGGCGGTGGCGACCGTGATCGTGGCCCGCGCGGTGGCGCGGCCGGTGGTTTCGGTGCCGCTCCGCAGCGTCAGCTGACCGGCGAGAAGGCGACCGGCACGGTCAAGTTCTTCAACGCGATGAAGGGCTTCGGCTTCATCCAGCGCGACGACGGACAGCCCGACGCGTTCGTGCACATCTCGGCCGTCGAGCGCGCCGGCATGGGCTCGCTGAACGAGGGCGATCGCCTGCAGTTCGAGATCGAGGTCGATCGTCGCGGCAAGTACGCGGCCGTCAACCTGCAGAACGAGAGCTGATCCCCCTCGGCTGAATAAGCCTCCCTTTTCGGGCGACAGGGCCCGGCGTTGCAGCGATGCGACGCCGGGCCTTTTCGTTGTGGCGGATCGCGGCTCAACAAGGGTCGTGGGGCTCCTTTCCTGGACATGTCCTGCTGCTGGCCGGATTCACGGCACCGCAGTCTTCGTTCTTCGCCAGCGAAGCGTGGTATCGCTGCGCAATCCGTCGTGATTCTGGTCGAGGTCGAGATCGTCTTTTCCTGTATAGGATGCGGCGATCTGCATGAATTCCGGTTCGAACCGCTGGGAGCCGGCACCACCGTCACCCATGCCGAACGGACCACTATCTCGAGCTCCTGCGCAATCCCAGGACTCCACATCGGTGGCGTCGCGCTCGGCTTTCAATCCATGGCGCGCTACGGCCTGGATCAGGCTGGTCCTATCGCCCGGCATGGCATTCGGCGTATTCGTCAAAGGCTGGCTATCCACCAGAGGACTGCGGCAGCCGGGGCGATGGCACCGCTAAGGATTTTGATGTTGCGGTCGAAGCGGGTGGCGGTCCGTCTCCAGTCCTTGAGGCGGCAGAACATACGCTCGATGACGTTGCGCCGTTTGTAGATGATGCGGTCATAGTCGTCCTGAACCGTGTGGTTACGACGCGGCGGGATGACGGCCTGGATTGCGCGCTCATCGAGCCATTCGTGCAACGGCTGGCTGTCATAGCCCTTGTCGGCAACAAGTTCGGCGGAGGGTGGCGGCGCGGCGATACAGGTCTTGGCGAACTTGCAGTCGTGAACGTTGCCCAGCGTCAGCAGGAGGGCATGAGGGCATCCCTTGGCGTCTCAAACGACACGGACCTTGGTGTTGCGCCCGCCTTTGGTGCGGCCGATACCATGGGCCTAGGCCCACCTTTGCCGCCACCCGCACAGCGGTGGACCTTGATACAGCGACTATCAATGAACAGCCGGTCCGGCGCACCGTCGGCGCCTGCCAGCGCGCTGAAGATCTCGTCCCAAACGCCGCGCTTTGCTGGACCCATACATTTCCGCGCAGTCGGCCCAGCGGCCCCCACAGCGCAGCGCATACACGATCCCGCTCAACACCCGGCGATCATCAGATGCGCCTTGCCGCACATGTCGGTCGACAGCAGGGGCGCGATCCGCTCCTATTGCGCATCCGCAAACCAAGAAAAGTCTGCCATTTCGCCACCTTATCACAAGGCAGCGAATCATCATCAGCCACCCAACGGACAACCATTATTGGGTCCTGGCCCTGGCGATGGTTGATCGACTGGAACCCCCAACCCTTGACCGTCGGCACGAACGTGATGGTCTGTGCCTTGGCGGAAACGAAGATGAAGTTGCCGCTTATGGTCTCGGTCAGCTTCGGGCCGATGGCGTTGGTCGGAATCTCATCGACCGTTGCGACCGGACGCACCGGGGCGGGGACGCCGGACCGGACCGGACCGGACTGAAGCGCGGCCGACCGACCCGCTTCATCTTGCCATTGAGTATGGCACTGCCCATCACCGCGGTCGCCTTGCTGTCGATCTTCCACGTGCCGACGCGGTCGACCTTCCTGTCGAAGGTCGTGCAGTACAGACCGGCCGCGCCGTTCTGCGCTTCTGTCCAGATCCCCTCGGATGTCCAGACCTTTACCCGTGTCAGCGGAACAACGACGTGATCCATCGGCCGGCGTTCGCCAGCGTCGTGGTGGGCGGTAACAGTCACATCCGGTTGGCCAACATGGGCGGGGCGGGTCAGGCCGGAGACGGGGTTGGTAGGCAGGGCCAGGCTGCGGCCGCCGTCGCCATCAGCAGCGCAGATCCGGCGAGCCACGGGGTCCCCGGCTCCGCCGCAGCCTCGCGGACGGCATACCAGACGAAGAGCGTACGTGCCGAGCCGCCGCCTAAGGGTTCGAACCACCCGGCTACCTATGAAGTTGTCGAAGCCAGACTGCCCGCGACGGGCGCGAGAGGTGGGGCGTGCGGGCGATGGTAACAGAGGGCGGGCGGCCAAGATTGGCCCTGCGGCCCGCACTATTTGCAAAGGCCAGCATCTGGTGGTTCAGAAGCGCGCCCCGATGCCTATCCATATCCGCGCCGGGTCGATGACATAGCCGAACCGCTCGAAGGTCAACCGTTTGTCGAAAAGGTTCTGGACGCCGCCATGCAGCGTGAAGCGCCGCGTCAACTTGTACGACGCCCCGATGTCGACGGTCGTGTAGGACGGGGCAACGGTCGCATTGCCGCTGATCTGCGCCTCGGTGATCGCCTCCTCGCCGCGGAAAATGCCGCGAACATAGCCGCTGAACTGCGTGTTCGGCTTCCAGTTGAGCGAGGCGCTGGCCTGCTGCTTGGGCGTGTCGTTGAGCGCGGCACCGATATCTGCTCCGGACAGTTGTTCGGAATCGGTCAGCGTCCCCGTCGCGTTGAGGCGCAGCGTGCGGGTTAGCGGTACGTCCACGGTCGCTTCTATCCCGCGCACCTTGGCTTGGTCGACATTGACATAGGTGGTGGGCGGCCGGCCGATCGAGCTGAGCGGCTCGCCAGTGCACCAGGCCGCAGCCTGGACACAGGTAACACGCGTGATCTTGTCGTTGAATCGCGTGTCATACGCGGTGAGGCTCGCTTGCACCGCGCCGCCGTCATACAGCAGTCCGGCCTCGATGGTGCGCGACGTCTCCGGCGTGAGATCGGGATTGCCATAGATGGTGCCGCCCCGGCTCGTCTGCCCCCAGTCCGCCAGCGTCTGGCGCAGATTGGGGGCGCGGAAACCCTGCGAATAACCGCCCTTCAGGGTGAAGACGCGATTGATTTCCCATACGCCATAGACGCGCGGGGTCCAATGCGTGCCATATTGCTGGTCGTCGTCCATACGCAGCCCACCGGTCAGCCGCAGCCCCGTCAGCAGCGTCAGTTCATTTTCCGCGAACAGCGCCACCTGCCGCCGCTTCGCACCAGTGCGTGTCGATCCGGCGAGACGATTGCCGACCGTATCGGTCAGGTCCTCGTGCCGGTAATAGGCACCGACGCTCAACGCGTTGGCGGGCAGCGGCACCATCCAGATCGACTGGCCGACCAGGTTGCGGATGTTTTTGCCGTCCTGGATACTCTTGGCATCCTCCAGCTGAAGATAGCTTTCCGACGTCGCGAAACCCCAGCGACCGGTGTGGCTGATCGAACCGACATTGCGCCGCTGCGACTGGATGGTCTCGGTGCCGACCGGTACGGTCGCGCTGGTTTCCACCGTTTTTCCCGCCGTCGTCGTCACGGTCTGGCGGTAATAGCCCAGCTCGGCGAGGAAGCTGTGATCGGGGCCGGCGTTCCAGCCGATCTTGCCCGCGATGCTCTCGTCATGGCGCTCGGGCGTACCGCCGATGACGCGGTCCTCGGCCCGCCGCGTCGCCGCACCCTGCAACTGGATGCCGACCGATCCGGCGATCGGGCCGGACAGATAGAAATTGCCGTCACCGACATCGCCATAGTCGGAGCCGAGCTGCATCGTTCCATTGATCCGCGCACTGCCCCGCCAGGTCTTGGCGATCCGGCGGGTGATGATGTTGACCACCCCACCCATCGCGTCCGACCCGTAGAGCGACGACATCGGCCCACGCACGACCTCGATCCGCTCGATCGCCTCAAGCGGCGGCAGCTGCCCGCCCTCGGAGATGTTGCCGCCATTGGTGCGCGTCTCGCGGCTCGACAGGCGCTTACCGTCGACCAGGATCAGCGTATATTGCGGGGCCATGCCGCGAATCGAGATGTCGCGGCTATTGCCTTCGCCTGGCGTCACCGTAACTCCCGGAATCTCCAGCAGGGCATCGGTGACCTCGCGATAGGGCAGTCGGTCGAGATCCTCGCGGGTCAGTACGCTGATCGAAGCGGGGGCGTTCTTGACCTGCTGCTCGCGCCCGCCCGAGGCCGTGACGACGATCTCGTCTGCACGTGTCGTCCGCTGGTCGGCTGACGGCTCCCGATCGGCGGCGAATACTGGTGTGGAGCAGGCAAACGCGATGAGCGCCGCAGTCGAGCGGTTTGCGATGATCGGCATGGAGGTTCCCGTTTTGAAGCTTGCTATTGCAAGTCGTTCGCAGGCCTATGCCGTTTGGGCTGGAAACGGGCCAGACGCGAAATGCGAATAAGGCTTATTCATTCAGGCGCGTGGCAACAGCGCGCGAGCAGGTCGGCCAGCCACTGGATCGCCAGGTCGCGCGCGCTGCGGGGATGCCAAAGTAGGCGATAGTCGAGCGGAGCGATCATCTCCGGTGCGGGCCGGATCGCAAGTCCATAGCTGTCGGCGAAGCGCGTCGCGGCGCGGCTGGGCAGGGTCATCAGGGCGTTGCTGCCCGCCAGTAGCGCTGGCGCGGCATGGAAATAGGGGAGCCGTGCCGTGACCCGCCGCTCGCCGTTGCGCTTGCCCAGCCGCTCGTCGACCCCGTCGAAGGGCAGGTCGTTGACGACCACGCCGATATGCGGCCAGGCAAAATACTCGTCGAGTGCCAGCGGCGTGTCCGGGCCCGCCAGGGCATGTCCCTCACGCATGATGCAGCGGAACGTGTCGGAAAAAAGGGTTCGGCTGGAAATCGTATCCTGTTCCGGTGGCAACCCCGAGACGATGAGGTCGATCTCGCCCGACGCAAGCTTCTGCATCATGTCCGGGCTGAACGATACGATGTCGAACGTGACCGCCGGGGCTTCGCCTGTGATCTCCGCGAGTGCCGGAGCGATTACGGTCAAGACGCCATAGTCGGTCGAGGCGATCCGGAAGCATCGTTCCACCTTGGCAGGCGCGAAGCTGGGCGCGTGGAGCAACGCGTTGGTGGAGGCCAGCCATTCCTCGACCGGGAGGACCAGCTCATCCGCGCGCCGGGTCCGCTGCATTCCGCCGCTCGTTCTCACGAGAAGCGGGTCGTCGAGCAAGTGGCGCAACTCGGCGAGCGAGCGACTGACCGTAGGCTGGCTCAGCCCCAGCCTGCGCGCTGTTCCGGTAACACTCCGAGTCTGAAGCAGCACCGCCAGCGTCGCCAGGAGGTTGAGGTCGATGTGCCCCGGATGAATGATCCTGCCTCTGACAAAGTTATTTCACGCTATTGCGCATCATTACTACATGACGCCATCATGGGCAATCGCTTGCCAAGAGCCTGTTTGGAAGCTCGCCCTCCTGCGAATTTTCAGACGGACTGTCCGTCCGGTGGCGGTAGGCCGCTGCGGGATCGCCGGGGGCAATATCAAAAAGACCACCGGCCTGACGGAAGCAACGCTCACACAGGTTGAACGCCGGCTTTCCGGCAAGCCTGATCGGCTTGGGAGATCGCGTTGGTGGACGCGACGGCTGGTAGGTTCTTTTCATATTCGAGCCGTTGGCCCGTCAGGATGGGGCGTAAGCCAGCCGCGCCAGGGTCGCGCGGGGCGCGGTGGTGCCGTCCGAACGCCAACTGGATAGCAACATCTTCCCGTCCGGGTCGAGCAGCACGAGTCCTGGCAGTGCCGATCGGCCGAGCCGGCGAAGTCGCGCGGTGCGTGCGGGATCACATGGCAACAGCAGCCAAGGCATCCGCATCGTGCGTGCATAGTCCAGTGCGGCCACGCAACCTTCATCGGCAACGAACACGACCTCCACCCCCTGCCGGCGAAGCCGGGGATAGGCGGCCTTCAACTCCGGGAGGAACGCCCGGCAAGGCCCGCACCAACTGGCGCCATAGTAGATCAGCACATGACCCGCAGGCTTCGGTATAGGCTTGGCGACCCCATGGTCGAGACGGCGGTAGGTGCCGTCGAGTGGCGAGGCCGCAACGCAAGACCACGCCGCGACCGCGATGATCAGGCGTCTAATAGCTGGCATTGAGGCGCACGAAGAAGGTACGCGGCAGGCGCGGGCCGTAGACGTAATCGCTGTCCCGCGTCGCACCCACTTCGAGGTCGCGCTGGCGCACGTCGGTGACGTTCTTGATCCCCAGCGTCAGGTCCACCTCACGCGGCCCATCGGCGTTGAGGGCGATATGCCGGGTCACGGTCAGATCGGGGACAAGGAAGTCATTGGTCCTCCGGATTTCGCCGACGCGGTTGTTCAGCACGTCCATGTGTCCGACGTAGCGGAGCGCCACGAAAACATCGAGGTTCGGCGTCGCATCCCACAGGATTTGCCCGACGCCCGACCATTGCGGGCTCTTGAGATAGCGCCGGGTGGTCAGCATCGTAGCGCCGTCGTCGAACACCGTCTGCCCATCATCGTAGCGCGCATCCAGATAGACGCCGCTCGCCAACAGGCGCAGCGACGACGCCAATCGGTAGGACGCGCTGATTTCCGCTCCCAGGACGCGACTGCCGCCCGCGTTCGAGCGAGTGCGTAACAGGCTGTCGTCCGACGCCTGCTCGATCTTGCCGAGGAAGAAGGTATCCGACAATCGCGTCAGATAGGCTTGCCCGTCGAGCGTGAAAGCGCCGTCGTTCCATGCCGGTCGCCAGTCGAAGCCGAGCGCATAGCTGTCAGCGGTTTCCTGACGCAGCCCGGCGGCATTGCGGACCCGGATGGGGTCGGCTCCCAACACGTCGATATGGATGTCCTCGCTGAACACCTCCGGCGCGCGATAGCCGGTCGAATAGTTGGCACGCAGCACCAGCGACGGTGCGGGCGAAGCCCATAGCCCGATGCGCGGCGAGACGATCACGTCGTCCAGCTCGGAACTCTTGTCGATCCGCCCGCCCAGCACGACCCGCAGCCCTTCGCTCAGCGTCCACTCGTCCTGCACGAAGCCGCCGAGCGTCGAGAAGGCGTCGTCCACGATGGTGCCCAGCACGCGATCATCCGCATCGGTGTTGCGGTCACGCACGCCTTCCCAACGATATTGAACTCCAGCGAGCAGGGCGTGGCGACCCTGCACCGACTCCACGCGCACCTCCCCGAAGCGAAAGCGGTCGCGGGTGCGGCTGTACTGCGTCCGGCTCACCGCCACCGCCGCGTCGAACGCGGCCTGGTCGAAGCCGGGCGTGGCCGGATCGGCGACCACGTCACCCAGTCCGCCGTAGAACGCCCTGCGTCGAAAATCGGAAAAGGCGAACACGCCCACCGTTTTCGTCTGCGTGCCCAGTTGCTGGCTGACGCTGGCACTGCCGCGATGCACGTCGCTGTCGATCGACTCGGAGATGTTGGCGACAAACGAGGGTTGGTCGAACCGATTGCCGCCGCGGCGTCGCTCGCGCGTGTACTGGTAATCCAGCGCGATCGTGGTCGCCTCGCCGGGTTGCCATTCTCCGCGGGCGCCGGCGGTGGCGAGGCGGCGTCGGGCAAGCTCGCTATAGCCGTCGTCGTTCAGGTCGACCGGCGGTGAATATTCCGCCTGCGCATAGGCGTTCACGAAGCCGCGGCCGTCCGCCAGCACCTGGCTGGCGAGGACGGAAGAGGTGACCGCCGCCTGACCGTTCGGAAGTTGCACGTCGAGCGTCGCACGCAATCCGTTGCGCTCGGGTCGCAGCGGGATCACGTTGACGACGCCGGCGACGGCACCGGGGCCGTAGAGAGCGGAGCCCCCACCTTTCACTACCTCGATCCGCTCGACCAGGACGGCCGGCACCTGCTCGACCCCGTACACGGCCGCAACTCCCGTCACGAGCGGCAGGCCGTCGAGCAGGATCTGGTTGTAGCTGCCAGGCAGGCCGAGAAGCTGGATCTCGGTCGTATTGCAGTTCTGGCAGTTGCTCTCCGCCCGCGCGCCGGGAAGGAAGTCGATCGCATCGGCCAGGTTTCGCGGCGCTGCGCGGGTGAGCAGCGCGGGTCCGATGACGTCGGTGCGGATCGGCGCGTCGCGCCGCGTGCGGGGCGTGCGGGTTCCGGTGATGACGATATCGGCCCGTTCTGATCGGGCGGCCCCCTGAGGTGCCTTGCTCTCTTCTGGCACGAAGGCCGGACCGGTTGGCCGCGTGGCGGCGGTGGTGCGGCGATCGAACTGGCGTGCCTCGAAAACCTCTTCGCGGTCCTGCGCCGTCGCGGGTTGCATCAATGCCGCGGGCGAGCAACCCAGCACGATCAATCCCAAAGAAGATCGCATACCATCCCCCAAAAATTAGCCATAGCTAAACCATGTAGCCACGTTTTTTCTCCATAGGTCGTGCATATTATCGGGATGGCGATGGGCCGGGCATGGGCTTGAGCGGACAAATGTCATGGGATTTTGGGGAAGCCCTGGGACCCATCCCCGGTGGTGATCGGCGCTCTTGCGCGACAGGAAGGCGGGGACGGATCTGATGCCGCAAACGGATATCATGTTCGGTAAGGCGTGTGCGGTCTTAGCATGGCTTCGCCGCGAGAAGCCGGTGTGGCATCTGCCACATAACGGGATTCTCATGACGGACCGGAGCAGAGCCCACGTCGCGCACGGCGCTTCCCGATCCCTCACCTTGAGTAAAACAAGGTTTTAAGCCACGGCTATATAACATGCCGCAGGTTGCGGTGATCATTAGGCGAGGACGGAATGAGCGGCAACACCGCAAGACGAGCGGCCGCGTTTCGCAAGACGCGGGAAGCACACCTCACCGAGGTGGCTGAAGATTATGTCGAGCTAATTGCCGACCTGACGGCCGAATTTGGCGAAGCACGGTTGACCGACATTGCCGATAACATGGCCGTGACGCAGGCAACCGCGTCAAAGATCGTGGCTCGCTTGAAACGCGAGGGCCTGGTGGAGAATCGTCCTTATCGATCGATTTTCCTCACCGATGACGGGCGGGCGATGGCCAAGGAGGCCCGACGTCGGCACCAGATTGTGCAGGAGTTCCTGCGGGCGCTTGGCGTTGACGAGGCTACGGCCGATGCTGATTCCGAAGGAATGGAACACCATGTCAGCGAGGCCACCTTGACCGCGTTGGCGGCGCTCACATCGGACTTGGTGCGAAGGACGAAGGCCGGTCAGTAGTTTTCAACGCCTTCCCGGCTCGGATCGAAAAACGGGAAAGCGCGAACATGTTCGCCAAAATCCTTCACTCATAACTCCAGTCCGGTGCTGGTACGGTGTCCCTCCGGGTGGGGTTGCGAGCCCGTCTGGCAGTCTGCCGACACCGTTTGCGACCGCAAATGGCTATAGTCGTCGCGCCAGAACCCCAACATGGGAGCAGGCATGGCCAGAATAAGAATGTCAGCATCGTCATGCCCTATGAAGGCCATGAGCGCTTTTGAGCGGGCATCACCACTCGGCAGCCGTACCAGGTTTGACGCACTGCTCGACGGCATAGGCCGCCAAGGTGGCTGGCAGGGACATCATAGGGCGTTTGGGCGTGTCTTCAATCTGGTATATGGGCAGCAGCCACCGGGGCTGGAAATGCGTTAGGTGGCATTTTCGGACATGCTGGAGGCATCGGCTCCATCGCCTTGTGAGACGCAATCAGGCACGCCGGTACGGAGCCGTTTGGCATCGTTCCGGTCTTTCATGCCCAACGCCGGCACCCATTCGCGTTTTCCCCCGAACCGCGGCCTTTGGGCCAGCCGGATCAAGCACCGGAAATAGTAGGTGCCGCCATCACGCTTAAGCAGGTATGCCCTCATTCTTGCCTTGCTACGATTGTAGCAGACAGTCGTTGCAAGCAGTGATTTTGGTAAAGCTCTAAACTTTGTCCATAGCTTAGAATGGATGGTGCCGCTTACAGGACTCGAACCTGTGACCCCCGCATTACGAATGCGATGCTCTACCAGCTGAGCTAAAGCGGCCCAATCTTCGTATCGACCCGGCTGGTGTCCGGTCGAGGTGGCGGCGCTTAACAGGTCGGTGGGGGGCTGGCAAGCGTCTTTGATTTTTACGTGGCGTTAACCACGGCGGGAGCATGAGGGGACCATGGCCAGGAAGACCGTCACGAACCATCCGTCGGATATCGCCGCCTCGGCCTTTGGGGCAGGGGGGGATGGTGTCGATGCGCGGGCGTTCGGTACCGAGGATGCGCTGGCGCGCATGGCGGGGCAGGAGCGGCGGCTTCATGCGCGCGCCTATCACCACTGGGCGTCGCTGCTGGGCGAGGCGCGGTTCCCGATGATTCAGGCGTTCGACGCCGGGGTGACGGGCGATTTCGCCAGCAATTCGGTGCTGCTCGATTTCCGGGGCAACCGCGCGGACGCAGCTATCGCCCATATCGGCGCGGCGCTACGGGAGGAATGCGGCATCGACGGGCGGCTGCCCGAACGGGTCGCCGATATTCCGGCGCATTCGCTGCTGGCGCGGCTGACCGCGCATTGCGACCAGATCCTGACCGAACAGGCCCCGGCCGGGTTCGAGGCCGAGTTCGTCAACGAGCGCGGACACACGATCCTGTATCGCGGCATCCTGCTGCCCTATTCCTCCGATGGGCTGATGATCGATTTCGTCCACGGCGTCGTCAGCTGGAAGGAGGTCGCCGATCCCCTCCTCCAGGCGTCGCTCGATTCGGCACTGCTTGATTCGGTCGCGGGCTTGGATGTGCCCGCCCCTACGAAGGGCGGCGCGGGGTTGTGGCAGGAGGATCATGCTCCGCGCGGGCCGAGCGGTCTGGCGACCATCTTGGCGCATGTGCCCATGGTGACGGGCGCTGTACCCGGTACGCCGGTGGTGCTGGCGGGGCATGTGACGGACGACGGCACCGTCGCGGTGACCGGATCGGTCGTTGGCGACCAGCGCCTTGCCAACAGGGTATTGCGCGGTTCGCAATGAAAGTTGCGCTGCGGCGCAACATCTTTTCTCGATTGCCAAAGGGTTGAGCGCTGCGAAAGCCAAGCCTAGGACTAGCGCCCATGGCACTGAATATGTCGCATCCGATGGCCGACGCGATTGCCGCGCGGCTGACCCAGGGCGCCCTTCCGGCGGAGTTGCAGGGGTTCGGCCCCGCGGAGGTGGCTGCCGCGGCGGCCTTCGTCGCGGGGGTGGCCAAGCGGCGCTCCCCCGGTGAGCCTTCCATCGCGCTGGAGCCGATATCGGGCGACGACACGCATCGCCGGATGCGCCTCGCCATCGTCAATGACGACATGCCGTTCCTGGTCGATTCGATCGCGGCGATGGTCGGTGCGGACGGCATCGCCATCGACCGGGTGATCCATCCCGTCCTGTCCGTCACGCGCGATGCGGACGGTGTGTTACAGGGGATCGGCGCGGGTGGCCGGTCCGAATCCTTCATCTATCTGGAAATGGAACGCGCCGATGCGCGCGACCGGCGTGGGCTGGTCGATGATTTGCGCGCCGTGCTGGCCGATGTCCGCGCCGCCGTCACCGACTGGTCGGGGTTGCAGGATTCGCTGGCCGCCGATGCGACGACGCTGGGCGAGAAGAATGGCGAGGGGGCCGCGCTGCTCCTGTGGTTCCTGAGCGGCAAGCTGACGCTGCTGGGCCATGAGAAGTGGTATGAGGATGGCCGCGATGCCCCCGCGCTGGGCATCGGGCGGACGCCGCACAAGGTGCCGTTGCTCGCCGAAACGTCGCGCCAGCGCGCGCTGAGCTATTTCGTCGAGGGCGGCGCGGCACCGCTGCTGCTGAAATCCAATGCGATTTCGACCGTTCACCGCTCGGTCCCGCTCGACCTGGTGCTGGTGCCGATCATGGAGGGCGGCCGCGCCGTCGGCCTGTCGATCCATGCGGGCCTGTGGACCAGCGCCGCGCTGGCCAGTCCGCCGCACGAGGTGCCGGTGCTGCGCACGCGCCTCGCCGCGCTGCAGGCCAAGTTCGGCTTCGATCCGCGTGGCCATACCGGCAAGGCGCTCACCCATGCGCTGACCGCGTTGCCGCACGATCTGGTCACGGCCTTCCCGTCCGAGGCGCTGGAACAGCTGGCACTGACCGCCATGTCGCTGGCCGACCGGCCGCGCCCCGAGCTGGTGCTGATCCGCTCGGTGTTGCAGCGGCACCTGTTCGCCTTTGTCTGGCTGCCGCGTGACGAGCTGACCACGGCGCGCCGCGTCGCGATCGGCGACATGCTGGGCGAGGCGGCCAATGGCTCGCTGCTCAACTGGTCGATCGCGCTGGAGGATGGGGTCGTCGCGCTGATCCGCTATACGATCGACCTGCGTCAGGACGGTCGCCTGCCCGACACGGCGGCGCTGTCGGAGCGGCTGCGCAAGATGGTGCGCGGCTGGATGCCCGATGTGGAAGCCGCGCTGGCCGAACATGTGCCCGCGCCGCGCGCCGCGCGTCTGGCCTTGCGCTGGGCCAATGGCTTCCCGACCAATTATCGCAATGTCAGCGACGCGGCCGAAGCCGCCGCCGACATCCTCCGTTTGTCGGCGCTGGAGGATGAAAATAGTCGTTCGGTGCGGCTGTTCCCGGTCCAGCCGGGGCAGGATCGACAGCTGAAGATCTACAAGTTGAACGGTGCGCTGCCTTTGTCGGACGCAGTGCCGGTGCTGGAGAATTTCGGTTTCCGCGTGATCGGCGAGCTGCCGACGCGGCTGCGCGATGACCAGGACCCGTTCGTCCACGACTTCATCGTCGAGACCGAGGCGACCACCGAGCCCAAGGGCGCGGTGGTGCTGGAGGGCGCGATCGCCGCGGTGCTGGAAGGTGCGGCGGAAAATGACGAGTTCAACCGGCTGATCGTCGACGTGGGGCTCAGCCCGCAGGCGGTGGTGCTGTTCCGCGCCTGGTTCCGCTATCTGCGCCAGGCGGGGCTGCCTTATGGCCTGACGACCGTGGTCGACGCGCTGCGCCGGGCGCCCAAGCTCGCCAGCGCGCTGATCGAGCGGTTCACCGCCGCGCATGACCCGAAGGCGACCGGCGATCTCGCCGCCGCCGATGCCGCGATCGCGGCGGGTCTCGATGCGGTGTCGGCGATCGACGACGACCGGATCCTGCGCAGCTTCCGCGACATGATCGCCGCCACGCTGCGCACCAATGCCTTTGCCGAGGCGGGCAGGGAGGCGCTGGCGTTCAAGCTGGACAGTCACCAGATTCCGGGGCTCCCCGCGCCGCTGCCGTGGCGCGAGATCTGGGTCTATTCCCCGCGCGTCGAGGGTATCCATCTGCGCGCCGGGCCGGTGGCGCGTGGCGGCCTGCGCTGGTCGGATCGCCGCGACGACTTCCGCACCGAGATCCTGGGCCTGATGAAGGCGCAGCGGGTGAAGAACGCGGTGATCGTGCCGACCGGCGCGAAGGGCGGTTTCTATCCCAAGCAGCTGCCGTCGCCGGTCACCGACCGCGATGGCTGGGCCGCCGAGGGCAAGGAAAGCTACCGAGTCTTCATCCGCGCTTTGCTGTCGATCACCGACAATATCGTCGAGGGCGCGGTGGTGCATCCGGACGGCGTAAAGGTGCTGGACGGCGAGGACCCCTATTTCGTGGTCGCCGCCGACAAGGGCACCGCGACCTTCTCCGACGTCGCCAATGCACTGGCGCTGGAGCGCGGCTTCTGGCTGGGTGACGCCTTCGCCTCCGGGGGCAGCCAGGGTTACGACCACAAGGCGATGGGCATCACCGCCAAGGGTGCCTGGGTTTCGGTCCAGCGCCACTTTGCCGAGCGGGGCGTGGACGTGCAGAGCCAGCCCATCCGTGTCGTCGGCTGCGGCGACATGTCGGGTGACGTCTTCGGCAACGGGATGCTCTTGTCCAAGGCGATCAAGCTGGTCGCCGCGTTCGACCATCGCCACATCTTCCTCGACCCCCATCCCGATCCCGCGACCAGCTGGGACGAGCGGGCCCGCATGTTCGCGCTCCCCCGGTCGAGCTGGGCGGATTATGACACCAGCCTGATCTCGCCCGGCGGCGGCGTCTTCCCGCGTTCGGCCAAGACGATCCCGCTGTCGGACGAAATCCGCGAGGCGCTGGGTATCATCGCCACGTCGCTGGAACCGGCGGCACTGATCTCGGCGATCCTGAAGGCCCCGGCCGACCTGCTCTGGTTCGGCGGCATCGGGACCTACATCAAGGCGGCGGCGGAGAATAACGTCCAGGTCGGCGATCCGGCGAACGACCGGCTGCGCGTGGATGCCGAGGATTTGCGCGTCACCGCCATCGGTGAGGGGGCCAATCTGGGCGTGACCCAGGCCGCGCGCATCGCCTTTGCCGAGCGCGGCGGGCGGATCAACACCGACTTCATCGACAATTCGGCGGGCGTCGACTGCTCGGATAACGAGGTCAACATCAAGATCGCGCTCAACCGCGAGATGATCGAGGGCCGTCTGGCGGAGGGCGACCGCAACACGCTGCTCGCGTCGATGACCGACGACGTCGCGCATCTGGTGCTGGAGGATAACCGGCTCCAGACGCTGGGCCTGTCGATCGCCGAGGCGGACGGCGCGGGCGCGATGCCGAGCTATGTCCGCGTCATCGAAATCTTCGAGAGCGCCGGGCGGCTCGACCGCGCGGTCGAGGGGCTGGGCAGCAACGACGTGCTGCTGCGGCGTGGGCAGGACGGCATCGCGCTGACCCGGCCCGAGCTGGCGGTGCTGCTGGCGACGGCCAAGCTGACCTTGCAGGACGCGATCGAGACCAGCCCGCTGGCGCTGGACGACGAATTGCTCCCCGATCTGCGGGCCGCCTTCCCGGCGGCGATGCAGGAACAGTTCGGCGAGGCGATCGAACAGCATCGCCTGCGCGGCGAGATCGTCGCCACCAAGTTGGCCAACCGGATCGTCAACCGGCTGGGTATCCTCCACCCGTTCGAGCTGGCCGAGGAAGAAGGCGCGGCGATGGCCGATATCGCGGCGATGTTCGTCGTGGTCGAGCGGCTGTTCGATCTGGGCGGGCTGTGGGCCGCGATCGAGACGGCGGCGATGCCCGAAGCCGCCCGCATCGCGTTGTTCGACGAGGTGGCGCGCGCCACGCGCTCGCAGATCGCCGACCTGTTGCGCGCCATGCCTGCCGGGACGGCTCCCGGTGCGGCGCTGGAGCGGTTGCAGCCGGGGATCGAGCGGCTGGCGGCGGAAACCCCCGCGCTGCTCCGCGACGAGGCCAAGGCGCAGAGCGCTCGGGTCGTCGCCGCATTGGAGGAGGCGGGCGCGCCTGCCGAACTGGCGGCGCAGGTGGTGCGGGTGTCCGAGCTCGACGGCGCGGTCGGGCTGGCCGATCTGGGCCAGCGGCTGTCGCTCGACGAGACGCGGCTGACCCATGCCTTTACCCGGCTTGGCCAGGCGCTGGGCCTGGACTGGGCGCAGGGCCAGGCGGCGCGAATCAACCCCAGCGATCCGTGGGAGCGCCTGCTGATCGCAGGGTTGGCGCGTGACTTCCAGCAGCAGCGGCTCGACTTCCTGGGCCGTGCGGGCGCGACCGATCCCGAAGCGGCGGTCGAGGCGTGGCTGGAGCGCAATGCCGCGCGCGTGGGTCAGTTCAAGGCGGTGATCGACCGGGCCCGCCTGGCCGCGCAACCCAACGCCGCGATGCTGGCCCAGATCGCTGGGCAGGCGCGAGTGCTGCTCGGGCGATAAGCGAAGGACCCTTCTGTTCCCCGGCGAAGGCCGGGGTCCAGTTCCTTTGCCATCTGAGGCGCGCAAAACGCCGCGTGGGAGGCTCCTCTCGCGCGGCGTTTTCTTGTTCGCACGAAGCCGCGATGACGCGAAGAGGATTGGGTTTGCGCGGAGACGCGGAGGCGCGGAGGCGCGGAGAAGAAGATTTGTTTGCGCAGAGGCGCAGAGAGTAAGAAATTCGCGCAGCGCCCTCTATTCAACATCCGATATAAGAGGGCCGCTGGCGCGGCAGGCCAGACACCTCCGCGGCTCCGCGTCTCCGCGCGAACCGACCTTCTTTCCCTTCGCGTCCTCGCGTGAAGATCAGATCGCCGCACACTTCTCCAACAACCAGTCGCGATCCGCGCCCTCCAACTCGGGCGCCAGCACGTCCGCCACCCGCGCATGGTATGCGTCGAGCCACGCCCGCTCCTCCCCCGTCAGCAACTCCGCCACGATCAAAGTCCGCTCGATCGGGCACAGGGTCAGCGTCTCGAACCCCAGCATGTCGCGGTCCGCGCCCGCGATTGCGCGCGGTTCGACCAGCACCAGATTCTCGATTCGGATGCCATACTCGCCCGCCTTGTAATAACCCGGCTCGTTGGACAGCATCATGCCCGCGCGCAGCGGCTCCATCGCCGCGCCGCCGGGATAGTTGGGCGCGGCGATCCGCTGCGGCCCCTCATGCACCGACAGATAGGCGCCGACGCCGTGCCCGGTGCCATGCGCATAGTCGAGTCCGACCTCCCAGAGCGGCCGCCGGGCCAGCGAATCCAGATGCCCGCCCAAGGTCCCGTTCGGGAAGACGGCGGTGGCCAGCCCGATATGCCCCTTCAGCACACGGGTGAAGCGGTCGCGCATCTCGGGCGTCGGCGTGCCGATCGGCATGACGCGGGTGATGTCGGTGGTGCCGTCCTGATACTGCCCGCCCGAGTCGATCAGGAACAGCTGCCCCGGCTCGATCGCCGCGTTCGATTCCTCGGTGACATGATAATGCGGGCTCGCGCCGTGCGCGCCGGTCGCCGAGATGGTCGAGAAGCTGGTGTCCTTCAGCAGCCCGGTCGCCTCGCGAAACGCCAGTAACTGTGCGGCGGCCGACAATTCGGTCTGCCCGCCCCTGGGGCATTCGCGCTCGACCCAGTGCAGGAACTTCACCATCGCCGCGCCGTCACGGACCGAGGCGGCGCGGTGCCCGGCGACTTCGGCAGGGTTCTTGATCGCCTTGGTCAGCACCACCGGATCGCGAAGCGCTAGCACCTTGGCCCCGCCCGCCTCCAGCGCTTGCGCAATCGCCGCCACCGCACGCTCGGGATCGGCGACCACCCGCTTGCCCGCAAAGCCGGTCAGATAGCCCTCGAACGCCGCCCGATCATGCAGCCGCACCGCATTGCCCAGATGCGCGCGCACTTCCGGCGTGGCCTTCTCCGGCGCGACGAACAGGTCGGTTTCGCCGTCCGCATGGACGATCGCATAGGACAAGGCGACCGGCGTATGCGCGACATCGGTGCCGCGCACGTTCAGCGCCCAGGCGATCGAATCGAGGGCCGACAGCACCACCGCATCGGCGCGCTGCTCGGCCAGCCACTCGCCGATCCGCGCGCGCTTGGCCGCCGAGCTTTCGCCCGCCACCGCATCGTCCTGCACGCTCAGTATGGCGGGCGAGGGGGCGGGGCGGTCGGTCCACACGACGTCGATGGGATTGGCCGTGACCGCGACCAGTTCCGCCTCGCGGTCGGCGAGCGCGGCGGCCATGTCGGCGACCTGCTGGCGGGTGTGCAGCCACGGATCATAGCCGATCCGCTGCCCCGCCGCCGTCTCACGGCCGAGCCAGCCGGCCACGCTTTCCTGCGGCACGGGGATATAGGCATAATCGTCGCCCGACACCTGCTCGCGCACCTGCAGCGTGTAGCGCCCGTCGGTAAAGATCGCGGCCTTGTCCGCCATCACCACCGCCGTCCCCGCCGAGCCGCCAAAGCCGGTCAGCCAGCTAAGGCGCTGCGCATAGTCGCCGACATATTCGCTCATATGCTCGTCGGTCAGCGGCACGACGAAACCGTCGAGCTTTTGCGCGGCGAGTTCGGCGCGAAGGGCGGCAAGGCGGGCGGAGTGGGACATGAAACGGCCTGACAGCAATGGGAAACGCCACAGGTCTAGCCCCGGGCCCGCACAGCGTCGAGCCTTGCGAACCGGCCTGCATCGTATACGATCATGGCCGGAGGACGGGATATGATCGACCGGCGGAGCATCTTGGCGGGGGCGGGCGCGGCGGCGCTGATGGGGACGCGCGCCGGGGCGAAGGAGCCCGACGCCTTCCGGCCCGGCGAGGTTTGGAACGACACCAACGGCGTTGCGATCAACGCGCATGGCGGCGGGCTGCTGCGTCATGGCGGGCGCTGGTGGTGGCATGGCGAGCACAAGACGGCGGGCGATGAGGGCAACCGCGCGATGGTCGGCGTCCATGCCTATAGCTCGACCGATCTGGTGAACTGGCGCGACGAGGGGGTGGCGCTGCCCGTGTCGGACGATCCGGCAAGCCCGATCACGCGCGGCTGTATCCTGGAGCGGCCCAAGGTCGTCCACAACCGCCGCACGGGGCAATTCGTGATGTGGTTCCATCTCGAACTGAAGGGGCGCGGTTACGGCGCGGCGCAGGCGGGCGTCGCGGTCGCCGACCGGCCGCAGGGGCCGTTCCGTTTCCTGCGCGCCGGGCGCGTCAATCCGGGTGTCTGGCCCGCCAATGCCACGCCCGAGGACAAGACGCCCGGCACCACGCTCGCGCGCGATTTCGCGAGCGGGCAGATGGCGCGTGACATGACCGTGTTCGTCGACGGCGACACGGCGTGGCACGTCTATGCCTCCGAGCAGAATGACACGCTCCAGATCGCGCGGCTGGCCCCCGACTGGACGACGCACGACGGCTATTATGTCCGTGCGCTGCCGGATGGTGGGAACGAGGCGCCTGCGATCTTCAAGGCCAGGGGGCGCTACTATATGTTCGCCTCCGGCCTGACCGGCTGGCGGCCCAATCCGGGGCGGGTCTATGTCGCCGACCAGGTGAAGGGGCCGTGGCGGTCGCTGGGCAATCCGGTGCGCGGGAGCAAGGCGGATGCCAAGACGACCTTCCATTCGCAATCCACCTTCGTCCTGCCGCTGCCGCCCGAGCATTCGGGGGGTGAGCCGCGCTTCATCTTCATGGCGGATCGCTGGCGGCCGGAGAATGCGATCGACGGGCGGTACGTCTGGTTGCCGGTGGAGTGGGAGGGCGAGACGCCGGTGCTGCGCTGGCGGGATCGCTGGACGCTGGCCGATGGGTGGAAGGGCTGATCATGCTCGATCACCGTTCAACCCTTCCCCAGCAGCCGTTCACGCTGAGCGAAGTCGAAGCGCACGTTCCGCATTTCGTCATGAAGGGCATCCCGTGGCCTTCGACTGCGCTCAGGCTGAACGGAGGGTGGGACGTGAATGCCGGGGCAGGGCGGCAGAAACCGCGCCCCACCCCTTCCGGCGGGCCCCAAGCCTAGCTACATCCGGGCGATGACCGATAGCCCCGCGCTGACCCCGCCCATCGCCGAGACCCGCCCGCACAGCTTCACCGCGCACGGGATCACCATCGAAGACCCCTATGCCTGGCTGAAGGACCCCGCTTACCCGGAGGTCGAGGACAAGCAGGTGCTCGCCTATCTGGAGGCGGAGAATGCCTATTTCGACGCGGTGATGGCCCCGCGCCAGCCCTTGGTCGACCGCCTCTATGAAGAGATGAAGGGCCGGATCAAGGAGGACGAATCCTCGGTCCCCCAGAAGGACGGCGACTGGCTCTACTGGACCGCGTTCGAGACCGGCGGGCAATATCGCAAATGGTGGCGAAAGCCCGTCGCGGGCGGCCCCGACGAACTGCTGCTCGACGAACCGGCGCTGGCCGAGGGCAAGGAGTATTTCCGGCTGGGCGCGTTTTCGATCAGCAACAATGACCGTTACCTGGCCTATGCGATCGACGACAATGGCTCGGAGCGGTTCGAGGTGCGGGTCAAGGACCTGACCACCGGCGAGCATCTGCCCGACGTGATCCCCGGCATGTTGTCGGAGATCGTCTGGGTCGCCGACGATAGCGGCTTTCTCTACGGCGTGGCCAATGCCCAGTGGCGCACCGACAATGCGCGCTTCCACCGGCTGGGCACGCCGGTCGGCGATGATGTCGAGCTGTTCCACGAGGCGGACGAAGGCTACCGCGTCGCCGTCGCCGAGACCTCCGCGCGCAACTGGATCGTGATCGCGACTGGCGATCACGTCACCAGCGAGGTACGGCTGCTGCCGTCCGACGATATCTTTGCCGAACCGATCCTGGTCGCCCCCCGCAAGGAGGGCCGCGAATATGACGTGGACGAGCATGACGGCACGTTGTTCATCCACACCAACGATGTGGACCCGCAATTCCGCCTCTGCACCGCCTCGATCGACAATCCCGGCGAGTGGCACGAGCTGATCGGCCCCAACCCGCATTTCTACATGACCGGGGTGGAGTGCTATAAGGACTTCTTCGTGGTCGAGGGGCGCGAGGACGGTTTGGACCGGATCGCCATCCACCGCTACGACACGCCGACCGTGCCCCAGCGGATCGACTTTCCGGAGGCGAGCTATACCGCGGGCCTGGGCGACAATCCCGAGTACGACGTGTCGACCTTGCGCCTGGGATATGAGTCGATGGTCACGCCGGGCACCGTCTACGATTATGACGTGGCCACCGGCGGCCTGACCGTCTTGAAGGTGCAGGAGATTCCGTCGGGTTATGACGGCGACAAGTACCGGACCGAGCGCCTCAAGATCGCCGCGCGTGACGGGACGATGGTGCCGGTGTCGATCGTCTACCCCAAGGATTTCCCGCGCGACGGGTCGGGCAAGCTGTTCCTCTATGCGTATGGCGCATACGGCTATGCCATTCCGCCGGGCTTCTCGACGGGGCGTATGAGCCTGCTCGATCGCGGTTTCGCCTATGCCATCGCGCATATTCGCGGCGGCGACGATCTGGGCCAGCAATGGTATCTGGACGGCAAGCTGGAGAAGCGCACCAACACCTTCCACGATTTCGTCGATGTGGCGAAGGGGCTGATCGACGGCGGCTGGACGCGGGCGGGCCAGATCGCGGTCGCGGGCCGCTCGGCGGGTGGCGAACTGATGGGTGCGGTGGTCAATTCCGACCCCGACCTCTGGGGCGCGGTGATCGCCGACGTGCCGTTCGTCGATGTGCTCAACACGATGATGGATGCCGAACTGCCGCTGACGCCGGGCGAATGGCCCGAATGGGGCAACCCGATCGAGGACAAGACGGCGTTCGAGTTGATCCGCAGCTACAGCCCGTATGACAATGTCCGGGACCAGGCCTATCCGCCGATGTTCATTTCGGGCGGGCTGAACGATCCGCGCGTGACCTATTGGGAGCCCGCGAAATGGGCCGCCAAGCTTCGTGCGACCAAGACGGATGGCAACCTGCTGCTGCTCAAGACCAATATGGGCGCCGGGCATGGCGGCAAGTCGGGCCGGTTCGAGTCCTTGCGCGAAGGTGCGGAAGAGCACGCCTTCATCCTGTGGCAGATGGGAGTCGAATCCTGAGCATAGAGGCGATCGTCGCGCGCTACGGCGTCGCGGCCATCGCGCTCGGCGCCGGTTTGGAGGGCGAGACGGCGGTCGTCACCGGCGGCATATTGTCGCACCAGGGGCTGATCGCCTGGCCCGCCGCCTTTCTGGCCGCCGCCATCGGCTCGTTCCTGGCCGATCAGGTGTTCTTCACCATCGGGCGGCGCGCGCGCGGCGGGCGCTGGGTGGGCAAGTTGCAGAAGCGGCGCGTCTATGCCCGCGTGACCCGGCTGATGGAGCGTTATCCGGTCGGCTTCATCTTCGCCTTTCGTTTCCTCTATGGCCTGCGCACGATCAGTCCGGTGGCGCTGGGCACCAGCAAGGTGTCGACCCGGCTGTTCGTCGCGGTCAACGCGACATCCGCCATGTGCTGGGCAGCGATCTTCACCGGCATCGGTTATCTGTTCGGCGAGGCATTCCACGAACTCGCCGCGCGCTACCGGCCCAGCCTGTCGCACATATTGATGGCGGCCGCGCTGGTGATGATTGCCGCCGCCATCGGCTGGGGCGTGCGGGCATTGTGGCTGCGACACAAGGAGTCGGACGAACAGGCATGAGCCGTTTTACTTTGGATTTCACCGCAAACGCGCAGCATATCGACGAACTGGGCCATGTGAACAACGCCGTCTGGGTCCAGTGGATTCAGGCGATCGCCACCGCCCATTGGGAAGCGGTCGCCCCGCCCGAGCATGTCGCCGCCCATGTCTGGGTCGTGACGCGGCACGAGATCGACTATCGCGGCAATGTCGTGGCGGGTGAGACGGTGACGGCGGAGACGTGGGTCCCGAACCCGCCCAAGGGCGCACGCTTCGACCGGCATGTCCGCTTCCTGGACGCACAGGGGCAGGTGAAGGTCGAGGCGGTGACGACCTGGGCGCTGATCGACCGCGCCACCGGCCGCCTGTTGCGCGTCACGCCCGAGATCGCCGCGCCCTTTCAAGTTTGACCGCAAGAAGCGGGACGCATTGCCGCGCGTGGTGGGATAGGGTGATCCCATGTTGAGCGAATGCACCATGGCCTCGCCGGTCGGCGAACTGACCCTCGTGGCGAGTGACGCGGGATTGCGCGCGGTCCTGTGGGCCGAGGAGCGGGCGGGGCGGGTGCCTCTGCCCGACCGGCGGGACGATCCGGCGCATCTGGTCCTGGCGGCGGCGGTGCGCCAGCTGACCGCGTATTTCGACGGACAGCGCCGCGTATTCGACCTGCCGCTCGACCCCGTCGGCACGGAGTTCCAGAAGAGCGTGTGGACCGGCTTGAACGCCATTCCTTACGGCGAAACGCGCAGCTACGCCGCGCTGGCCGCCGCGATCGGACGGCCGGGGGCGTCGCGCGCCGTGGGCGCGGCGAATGGGCGCAATCCGCTGTCGATCGTCACGCCGTGTCACCGGGTGATCGGCGCGAACGGCACGCTGACCGGCTTTGCGGGCGGGCTGGCGGTGAAACAATGGCTGCTGGCGCATGAGCGCGGCGAGTCGGCGCTGATATGAGCTATCCACCGCGCCAGTTCGTCGAGACGCGCGAGGACGTGCTGCTGGCGGCGGTGGCGGAGATCGGCCTCGCCTCGCTGGTCGTGGTGCGGGACGGCATGCCCGAGGCGGTGGCGTTGCCGATGATCGCGACGCGCAAGGGCGAGGCACTGGTGCTGGAGGGTCATGTCGCGCTCGCCAATCCGCTGTGGCGTCTGGCCGAGGGCGGCACGGCGGCTCTGGCGATCTTCCAGGGGCCGCACGCCTATGTCCATCCCGGTTGGTATCCGGCCAAGCGCGACCATGGAAAGGTCGTGCCGACCTGGAATTATGTCGTCGTCCAGGCGCAAGGCACGCTGTCGGTCACGCGCGATCCAGACTGGCTCACGGCGCATCTGGCCCGGCTCACGCACGCGAAGGAAGCCGGACAGGCCGAGCCATGGTCGATGGACGACGCACCCGCCGACTTCATCCAGGGCCTGCAGCGCGGCATCGTTGGGCTGAACGTCCATGTCGCGCGGCTGGAGGGGATATGGAAGATCGCACAGCATCACCCCGCACCGAACCGGCGCGGCGTGATCGCTGGTCTCGCGGCGTCGGCCACGCCGGGTGACCAGGCGATGGCGGCGGTGATGGACCAGGGCGCGCGAGACCGCACCGGATAGGGTGACGACGATGTCATTAGGCGAATCGGGGGTACGGCCGTATCGGTCTTGAATAACACCCTGAAGGAGATACCGGATGCGCCTATTGCCGTTTTGCGCCGTGCTTCTCCCCGCCCTGCTACCTGGGCCTGCCTCGGCACAGATGCACGCCACGCCGTGCTGCCGGACCCTGGGGGACGTGCGGACGAACATCGACCGGATCGACGACCAGATCCTTCGCCTGATGGCCGAGCGGTCGCGCTATGTCGCGCAGGCCGGGCGGTTCAAGACCTCCGCCGCGAGCGTCCGCGACGAGGCGCGGATTCGCCAGATCCTGACGCGCATCCGGGAAAAGGCGGTGCGTGAGGGGCTGAACCCCGACGTGGCGGAGGCAACCTTCCGCGCGATGGTCGAGGGGTTTACGGCGGAGGAAGCGCGGCAGGTGGGACGGTAATTCCTCCCCTTCCAGGGGAGGATAGAGCGAGGGTCAGTCGTCCCAGACGATGCGGATCGGCGCGTCGATGCCGAGCACCGCGTGCACCGGGCAGGCGGCGGCCGCCGCTTCCAGCCGCTTGCGCTGGCTGGCGTCATATCGCCCCGGCACCTGGACCGTCACGCCCAGCATCGTGATCCGGCGCGGGGCGTTGCCCATTTGCTTGGTGACGGTCGCCCTCGCCCCCGCCAGTTCCAGCCCGGCGACGCGGCCCGCCATCGCCATGATGCTCAGCACGCAGCCGCCGAGCGACACCGATAACAGGTCGCTGGCCGAGAAATGTTCGCCCCGACCGCCCAGCTCCTGCGAGGCGTCCATGACCAGCACCGCGCCATTGTCGGGGTGCGCAACATGGCAGCGCAGCCCGCCCTCATAATGGACGACGAAATCCGCCACGATGCCTAGCCGCTGTTGCGCAGTGCGGTGGCGATGCCGTTGATCGACAGCAATATGCCCTCGCCGATGCGCGGATCATCCTCACCCGCGCGATGGCGCTTCATCAGTTCGATCTGGAGCAGGTTCAGCGGCTCGATATAGGGCAGGCGCAGGCGGATCGATTCTTCCAGCGCGGGATTGTCGGACAGTAGCCGCGCCTGCCCGGTCACGATGAGCAACCCGTCGCGCGCGCGGTGCCAGCCGTCATGGATGCGCCCGAAGATCGAGTCGCGCAGCCCCGCATCCTCGACCAGCCCGGCATAGCGGCGCGCGATGCCGATATCGGACTTGGCGAGCACCATCTCCATGTTCGCGAGCGTCGCGGCAAAGAAGGGCCACTCCTTCGCCATCTCGGCGAGCAGCGCCTTGTCCTCGAACGCGGCGATCGCCGCGCCGACACCGAACCAGCCCGGCAGCATGACGCGCGCCTGCGCCCAGCTGAACACCCAGGGGATGGCGCGCAGGTCCTCGATCGCGTCGGACTTCTTGCGGCTGGCCGGGCGGCTGCCGATCTTGAGCCCTGCAATCTCGGCGATCGGGGTCATCTGGCGGAAGAAGGTGCGGAAACCCTCGGTGCCATAGACCAGGGTGCGATAGGTGGTGAAGGCGGTGGCCGACAGCTGCTCCATCGCGGCGGTGAAGCGCGCATTGTCGGCGTCCGACAGCCGGTCCGGCTCCAGGCTGGCGAGCAGGGTGGCGGAAGCCATCGCCTCCAGATTGCCGAGCGCCGAGTCGCGCGTGCCGTATTTGCCCGCGATTACCTCGCCCTGTTCGGTGATGCGGATGCGGCCCTGCACCGTGCCATGCGGTTGGGCGCGGATCGCGGCAAAGGCACTGCCGCCGCCACGCCCCACCGCGCCGCCGCGGCCGTGGAACAGCTGCATCCGCACGCCCGCTTCGTCGAAGACCGGACGGAAGGCGCTCGACGCCTTGGACAGCGACCAGGTGGAGGTCAGATAGCCGCCATCCTTGTTCGAGTCCGAATAGCCGATCATCACCTCCTGATGTCCGCGCGCACGGACGATGGCCGCCATCTCCGGCAGCGCGAAATACGCGCGCATGATCTCGGGACCGGCCTCCAGATCCTCGATCGTTTCGAACAGCGGCACCGCCATGATCGCGGCGGTGGCGGGCTCTCCGGGCCGATAGAGGCCGAATTCCTTCAGCATCAGGTTGATTTCGAGCAGGTCGGACACCGACTTGCCCATCGAGACGATGTAGTTGGTGATGCACTTCGGGCCGTATTTGGCGTGCGCATCGGCGGCGGCCTGGACGATCGCCAGTTCGGAGCGGGTCTCGTCCGAATAATCGGCATAATGGCTGAACAGCGGCCGGGCATTGGCGAGTTCGCGGCGGAGCAGCGCAACCCGTGCATCCTCGTCCAGCGCCAGATAATCCGCCTCGACCCCGGCGACCTTCAGCAGCTCGGCGACGACGCGCTCATGCACCGCCGAATTCTGCCGCAGATCGAGCGTGGCGAGGTGGAAGCCGAACGTCTCGACCGCGCGGATCAGGCGGCCGAGCGCACCGCCGCTCGCCAGCGCGCCGTCGCCGCGTGCTGCCAGTCCGCGCGCGATCGCGACCAGATCGGTGCGTAAGCTCTTGGGGTCAGGATAGGGCTCGCCGGTCAGCTTGCCGGGGCGGGGCGCGGTCTTGCCGGTCAGTTTTTCATGCGTCGCGGCCAGGCGGGCATAAATGCCCGACAGCGCGCGGCGATAGGGCTCGTCGGCGCGGCTCAGCGCCTCGTCGCCGCTGGCGTCGGCCAGCGCGCGAACCGCCTCGTCCACCTCGGCATGTTCGGTCGAGATGGAGAGTTCGGCGCCCAGCGCATGGATCGCCTGGCAATAATGGGTCAGCACCGCATCGGCGGCCTGGGCGAGCGCGGTGGTCAGCGACGCGGCGGTGACGAAGGGATTGCCGTCGCGGTCGCCGCCGATCCACGAACCGGGGCGCAGAAAGGCGGGCACGCGCGCGCCGAACGCCTTGTCCCAACGCTGGTACAAGGCAGGCAGCACCGGCAGGAAGACGTCACGCAGGTACGACAGCGCCGTCTCCACCTCGTCGGTGACGTATAGCCGCTCGCGGCGCAGCACGCGGGTCTGCCAGAGCAGGGCGATCTGGCGACCGATCGCGGCCTCGACATCGTCGCCATCGGGCGTCACGGTCCGGCCCGCATCGCGCATCGCCAGCAGCTCGGCGATGCGGTTGCGATGGTCGATCATGCTCTTGCGCCGCACCTCGGTCGGGTGCGCGGTCAGCACGGGAACGACCAGCGCCTGGGAAAGCAACTCCATCGCGGCGTCACGGTCGATGCCCTGGCTGGCCAGCGTCTCCAGCACATCGGCGATATCGGCGGCGGGCTCGCGCGCGATGCCCTGGCGATCCTCGGCCAGGTTGGCGAGCATCGAGAACAGCATGAAGCCGCGCACGAAATCCAGCGTCTCGTCCAGCGCAAGCTTCTCCAGCTGAAGGTCCACCGCCGCATCGTCGCCCAGCCCGCGATAGCGATCGACCGAGGCGCGGCGGATCGCCTCGGTCGCCTCGAACAGCGCGTCGCCGCCATAACGGCGGATCACATCGCCGAGCTGCGCGCCCAGAAAGCGGATATCGGCATTGTTGGCGATGGGGGGTAGCGTCGTCATGGGCGCCATTGCTGCAACGCAATAGGGTGGGCGTCAACCGGATTGATCGGGTAATTTTGGTATAACATCATTGCCGGTTGGGGCTGGAAATTACGCGCCGAATGATTGGGCTAGGTTCAAGGGCATCGGCGTGCGATATGAGGGTGCGAAGTCAGGGGAAGGGATCGGTATTCGCGGCAAGGCTCCGACAGGCATCGGTCTGGGCATCCTGTGCTGGATCGCGACGCAGGCGGTGGCTTTCACCCTTGCGGGAGCCGGTCATGGCTGGATGGGGCCGCTGCTATTATCGGTGCCGCTGCTGGTGCTGTACCCCTTCGCCTTTGTCCGCTTGCTCTACGGGCCGGTCGGTGGGCGCCGGGGTGATGCGGTCATGCTGGTGCTCGTCGTCGCGCTGGATTTGGCCATCATGACGGCATGCCGCCCTGCGACCCGCAGGCCATTGCACGACGCCGCCGCGTGACGATCGGCGCGCGATGATTGGAATGCTTCTCTACGCCGCCATCGTGGGTAGCGGTATCGCGTCGGACGATGGCGCACGGGTCGCGCGGCCCGTCGCCATCGAGGCGGCGTGCGAAGCCTCGCTGGCGCTCATCCGTTTCCAGGTCGCGAGGCCGGGGAATTCGGTCGTCTACAGCGACTGGCAGGGCGCGGCCGAACGCGATTTCGATCCGGGCGACTATCATTGGTCGCCCATGCCCTATGCGAGGAAGCACCGCGTGCCGGTGCCGTCCGGCCCCAGGATCAGACGATCCCATCGCCTCGACAATCTTGGGTTCAGTGCCGTCCGTCACTGTTCATCGGTACGCCGCTTCCTCGATCGGCATCGCGTGGCTTATGGTGCCGATGCGGTCGAGCAGGCGTTTCGGCGGCGGGATCCGAAGGCCGTGTTCATCAGCGTCTCGCTCGCCGCGATCGACGCGTCGGGGCGACAGGCGGTGGTTACGTTCGGATCGACGGGACTGTTCGGCGGCGGGGGCTGGGCGATGGCGCTGGTCCGCGATGCCACAGGCCGTTGGCGCCCGAGCTATTCGACGCCGACCTGGATCACCTGACCGGCGCGGTCGCGGACGATACCCTCAGCTCGCATTCCCCGGCGCGGCTGTATTGGCCCCGGTCCCGACCGGGTTGTTCGGGGTGGCGGGGCGTTCGGTGCGCGAGGCTTCGCGCTCCTCGGACGTCACCGTGCCGTCGCGGTTCAGGTCCATGCGGTCGAAACGCGCGAGCATCCCCTCGAAGAACTCGCTTTCGGTGATCTCGCCGTCCTTGTTGCGGTCCAGCTCCCACAGGCGCGAATTGGCCTTGGGCATTTCCTCGACGGTGATGATGTCGTTGCCGTCGCGGTCCAGTTCGCGGAAGCGGCGCGCCATCATGCTGCCAAAGTCGATGCGGCTGGTGACCGATGGCGGCACGAAACCCGCCTTGGCCGCGGCCTGATCGGCCTCGGTCCGCTTTTCCTCTTTCTTGCCGCAGGCAGCGGTCGTGGCCATCACGGCCATCACCCCGGCGACCCCAAGGCCCCTGGCCCATCCACGCATTCGACACTCCCGGCTTCGTTACGCTTCCAACTCAACGTCCCAGTACAACCAGTCGTGCCATGTTTCATGCAGATAATTGGGTGGGAAGCTGCGGCCATGTTCCTGTAAATGCCAGTTTGTCGGACGGATCGGCTCGACATGCAGTGGCATCGCGGCCTGGCGAGGCGTGCGGCCGCCCTTTTTCAGGTTGCACGGCGCACAGGCGGTGACGACATTTTCCCAGGTCGTCCGGCCGCCCTGTGCGCGCGGAATGACATGGTCGAAGGTCAGGTCGCGGTGCGATCCGCAATATTGGCAGGAGAAGCGGTCGCGCAGGAACAGGTTGAAGCGGGTGAAGGCCGGGAATTGCGACGGCTTCACGAATTGCTTGAGCGCGATGACCGAGGGCAGCTTGACCTTCGCGGTCGGGCTGCGCACCTCGCGTTCATAGTGCGCGACGATGTCCACCCGGTCGAGGAATACGGCCTTCACGGCGGTCTGCCAGGGCCAGACCGACAGCGGATAATAGGATAGCGGCGTATAGTCCGCATTCAGCACGAGAGCCGGACAACTGTCCGGGTGTCGGATCAGGTCGGGATGAAACACAGCTCCCCCCTTCGTGGTACGCCGACGCTATTCGCGCAGACGCGTGACATGGCTATGACACTGGTCGCTATGAGAACATGGGATATGAATCGCGGTCAAGGGGGCGGGCGATGAGCGGTGAGCCACCCGTGATGCGTTTCGCGCCCAGCCCGACCGGGCGGCTGCATCTGGGCCATGCGCTGTCGGCGGTGCGCGCGCATGATCTGGCGCGGGCGGGCGGCGGACGCTTCCTGCTACGGATCGAGGATATCGACGGCACGCGCAGTCGGCCCGAGCATGTCGAGACCATATTGCGCGATCTGGAATGGCTGGGACTGGCATGGGACGGGCTATCCTTCCAGTCGGAGCGGCTGGACCTGTACGCGGCGGCGCAAGCGCGGCTGGCTGACCTTCTCTATCCCTGTTTCTGCACCCGTGCCGAGATTGCCGCCAGCCTGTCCGCGCCGCACGGGCCCACGCCGCTCTATCCGGGGACATGCCGCCATCTCTCGCCAGAGGCCCGCGCCGCGCGGATGGGTGAGCCGCATAGCTGGCGGATCGACATGGCCCGTGCGGTCGACCTGGTCGGGCCGCTGACCTGGGCTGACGAGCGCGCTGGGCAGGTCGTTGCCGATCCGTTGATTCACGGCGACGTGGTCCTGGCGCGCAAGGATGCGCCCGCCAGCTATCATCTGGCGGTGACGGTCGACGATGCGGACCAGGGCGTCACGCATGTGGTGCGCGGCGTCGACCTGTTCGAGGCGACGCATGTCCACCGGCTGCTCCAGGCGCTGCTGGGCCTGCCGACGCCGCTCTATCACCACCATCGGCTGATCGTCGGGGCGGATGGCCAGCGTCTGGCCAAGCGGCACGGTGCGCCCGCGCTGGCGGCGATGCGAGAGGGCGGCGCGGACGGCCGCGCGTTGGCCGATGCGCTGCGCCGCAATATGCTTCCCGCTGGATTTCGGCTGGGGGAGGCGTAAGCTTGGGGGCATGACCACTTTTCTCGTGATCCTGCTGATCGCGGCGATGCTCGCCACCCTGGTCGCGCTGGTGCGCGGCATCATCTCGTTCCTGCAGGAGGCGACCGCCGAGGCGAAAGGCGAGGGGCCGACCGCGTCGCAGCTGAAGTCCAATCGGATGATGCAGCAGCGTATCTTTTTCCAGGCGCTGGCGATCACCGTCGTCGTGCTCTTGCTGTTCATGGCGGGGCGGACCTGATCGCATGGTCAGGCTGACGAAGATCTACACCCGCACCGGCGACGAGGGCACGACCGGGCTGGTCGACGGATCGCGCCGCTCCAAGGCCGAGCCCCGCATGGTCGCGATCGGCGAGGTGGACGAGGCGAACAGCGCGATCGGCGTGGCGCTCCTGTCGGTCGAAGGGCCGCTGGCCGCGCAATTGACGATGATCCAGAACGATCTGTTCGATCTGGGCGCGGATCTGGCGACGCCCGGAGAAATAAAGGGCGCGCTGCGCATCATCCCCGAACAGGTCGCACGGCTGGAGGCGGAGATCGACGCGATGAACGCCGCGCTGTCGCCGCTGACCAGCTTCATCCTGCCGGGGGGTAGCGCGGCCTCGGCCCATCTGCACCTGGCGCGCGCCATTGCCCGCCGTGCCGAACGCGCCGCCGTCGCCCTGGCGGAGCAGGAGGCGATCAACCTGTCCGCGCTCGCGTATTTGAACCGTTTATCCGATTGGTTGTTTGTTGCCGCGCGCGTGATGAACCAAAGCGGCGTATCGGACGTTCTTTGGGTTCCAGGAGGGGCACGCGTGGTACGGTAAAGGACCGACCGGGCGCCCCGTTATCCCGGGGAGCGCCCAATGCCGACCCTCTTTCCGTCCTCTGCGGCGACCCCGATATCTGCCGATGCGCTGTCCTCCCGCTATCAGGCGGTGCGCGGCCTGACCCTGGCCCTGGCAGAGCCGCTGTCCGACGCCGATGCCACCGTCCAGTCGATGCCGGATGCCTCGCCCGCCAAATGGCACATGGCGCACACCACTTGGTTCTTCGAAACCTTCGTGCTGCGCGATCATGTCGCCGACTATGCGCTGCACGATCCGCGCTTTCCGTTCCTGTTCAACAGCTATTACGAGGCGGAGGGCAAGCGCCACGCGCGCCACCGCCGCGGCATGATCACCCGCCCGACGCTGGACGAGGTGCGCGCCTATCGCGCCCATGTCGATGCCGCGCTGCTGGCCGCGCTGCCCGACCTGCCGGACTCGGCGCGCGAGCTGGTGGCGCTGGGATGTCATCATGAGGAACAGCATCAGGAGTTGTTCGTCACCGACATCCTGCACCTGTTCTCCGAAAACCCGCTCGAGCCCGCGCTCTTTGCGCCCGAGCCGAAGACGCCGGTGGCGATGCCCGGCCCGATCGGCTGGATCGAGGGGCGCTCCGGGATCGTCGAGGTCGGCCATGCCGGTCAGGGTTTCGCCTTCGACTGCGAGGGGCCGCGTCACCAGCAACTGCTCCATCCCCATGCCATCGCCGACCGGACCGTGACGAACGCCGAATGGATTCGGTTTATCGAGGATGGCGGCTACCGCGATGCGCGGCTGTGGTTGTCGGATGGCTGGGCCTGGGTGAAGGCCGAGGGGATCACTGCGCCGCTCTATTGGGAAGAGCGTGACGGCGGCTGGACCCGGTTCGGGCTGGACGGACGCCGTGCGATCGACCCCGCCGCCCCGGTGACGCATGTCAGCTTCTATGAGGCGGACGCCTATGCTGCCTGGGCCGGCGCGCGCCTGCCGACCGAGTTCGAGTGGGAGGCTGTCGCCGCTGGGCACGACGCGGCGGGTGGCAACCAACTCGACCGCGCGGGCGCGATCGAGCCTCGTCCGTCTCCCGGCGGTCCGGCCTTTTTCGGCGATGTCTGGGAATGGACGGGCAGTGCGTACCGTCCCTATCCCGGCTTCCACCCCGTCGAGGGCGCGGTCGGCGAATATAATGGCAAGTTCATGAACGGGCAGTTCGTGCTGCGCGGCGGTAGCTGCGCCACGCCGCGCGGCCACGCCCGCGCCTCGTATCGTAACTTCTTCTACCCCCATCAGCGCTGGCAGTTCACCGGCGTTCGCCTGGCAAAGGATCTGTAATCATGCTGAAGCCCGAGATCGAGGACGGCCAGATGTCGCTGGCCGACCCCGCCTTCCGCGCCGACGTCCTTGCCGGGCTGGAGCGTCGTCCGCGCGCCATCCCCGCGCGCTGGTTCTATGACCGCAAGGGTTCGGAACTGTTCGAGGCGATCACCGACCTGCCCGAATATTATCCGACCCGGACCGAGACGGCGATCCTGAAGACCATGTGTCCCGACCTGATCGAGCATGTCGGCACCGGCCGTGCGGTGGTCGAATTCGGTTCGGGCTCATCGACCAAGACGCCGGAACTGCTGCGCTGTGTCGCGCCGTCGGCCTATGTGCCGATCGACATTTCGGGCGACTTCCTGCGCGAATCCTCGCGGAACCTGCAACAGGCGTTTCCGCACCTGCCGATCCACCCGCTGGAGGGCGACTTCATGCGCCCGCTCGCGCTGCCTGCGATGGTCGCCGACGCGCCCAAGCTGGGTTTCTTCCCCGGATCGACCATCGGCAATATGACGCCCGCCATGGCGACCGACCTGCTGCGCGCCATGCGCGGCTCGCTGGGCGAGGGGGCGATGCTGCTGATCGGCATGGACCGGACCAAGCCCAGCGACGTGCTGGTCCCCGCCTATGACGATGCGCAGGGCGTGACGGCGGCGTTCAACCGCAACCTGCTCGACCGGATCAATCGCGAGCTGGACGGCACCATTCCGGTCGAGGCGTTCCGCCACCGCGCGGTATGGAACGACGATCGCTCGCGGATCGAGATGCATCTGGCCGCCGAAGAGGACGTCGCCTTCACCATCGAGGGGCGGCCCTTTACGATGACCGCGGGCGAGACGATCCATACCGAGAACAGCCACAAATATGGCCCGCGCGACGCCAAGATCCTGCTGCGCGCCGGGGGCTGGACACCGATCAAGGAGTGGACGGACCCGGACCAGCTATTCTCGGTCTACCTGGCCGAAGCGCAATCGGTTCGTCCCGCGCCATGACCGCCTTGTCTTACAAGAATAAGTTAAATGTAATTTTGATTAAATTCACGGGTCTTTTTTAGGTTCCGGACGTTCAGGAAAATGGCTGGCCCAAGGCTTCATAACACAAATCTTGTGCTTCGCCCCATGAATAGTTTGTAAGTCGGTTACTGAACGACAGAAGGCTGTTCATGGTTCCTGACTGGGAGGAGCATGATGACCGAAAGCGAACAGCTGCTCGACGCCTTCGATGCGCGAGCCGAGCGCCGCAACCAGCGGCGGGATTTCTTCAAGACAGCGATGGGGGCGGCGGCGGCAGGCGTCACCGCCTTTACCTTGGCGAGCAAGGCCGGGGCGCAGTCGACTGTTACCGACACCGATGTCCTGAACTTCGCCTTGAACCTCGAATATCTCGAAGCGCAATTCTATGCCTTTGCGGCCAATGGCACGGGGCTCGCCTCCAGCCAGCTGACCGGTACGGGCACGCAGGGCGCGGTCACCGGCGGTCGCAAGGTGACCTTCACCGATCCGGTCGTCGCCCGTTACGCCCAGGAGATCGCGGCGGACGAGGCGGCACACGTCGCCTTCCTGCGCACCGCGCTTGGCACGGCCGCGGTTGCACAGCCTGCGATCAACATCTCCGGCGATGCCAATGGCGCCTTCACGGCGGCGGCGCGCGCGGCCGGTGTCGTGTCGTCGACCGGCACCTTCGACCCTTATGCCTCGGACGAGAATTTCCTGCTCGGCGCCTATATCTTCGAGGATGTCGGCGTGACCGCCTATAAGGGTGCCTCACCGCTGATCACCAACAAGACCTTCCTCCAGGCCGCTGCCGGTATCCTGGCGGTCGAGGCGTATCACGCCGCGATCGTACGTGGGGCGCTCTATGCCAAGGGGGTGCAGACGCCCGCGCTGATCACCGCCGCCGGACAGATTTCCGACGCGCGCGACAGCCTGGACGGCACGAGCGACTTGGATCAGGGCATCGCCGCCCAGACGATCAACGGCCAGTTGGTGTCCAACATCGTGCCGCTCGATACCAATGGCATCGCATTCAGCCGCACGCCGGGCCAGGTCCTCAACATCGTCTATCTGAACCGTGCGTCCGTCACGCTGGGTGGGTTCTTCCCCGCCGGCGTCAACGGCAACGTGCGCGCCAGCGCGGCAAACTGATCCCCTTTTTCCTCCTCTGGAGAGGATTTTCATCATGAGCGAAGAACGCTTCATTCTCGATGTGATCGAAGAGGCCTCGGCCAAGCGCCGGTCCGATCGCCGCCGTTTCATGCGCATGGCCGCCGGTGCCGGGGCCGTGGGTGGCCTGGCCATGCTGGGTGCCTGTAACAATGACGACGACAATGTCATCATCGTTCCGACCCCGACGCCGACCGCCCCCGCGACCGGTTCGGTCACCGATGCCGACGTGCTGAACTTCGCGCTTCAGCTCGAATATCTCGAAGCGCAATTCTACAGCTATGCCGCCTTCGGCACGGGCATCAACAGCGCGCTGCAGGGCGGTGTCGGCACGCAGGGCACGGTCGTGTCCAGCACCAGCGGGCAGCCGCGCCAAGTCGCGTTCCAGGACCCGATCGTCGCGCAATATGCGCGCGAGATCGCCTATGACGAGATCGCCCACGTCACCTTCCTGCGCAGCGCGCTGGGATCGTCGGCGGTGGCGCAGCCCGCGCTGAACCTGTCGGGCGACGCCAATGGCGCCTTCACGGCGGCGGCCCGCGCGGCCGGTGTCGTATCGTCGACCGGCACCTTCGACCCGTATGCCTCGGACGAGAATTTCCTGCTCGCTGCCTATATCTTCGAAGACGTCGGCGTCACCGCCTATATGGGCGGCGTTGCCCTGCTGACCAACAAGACCTTTATCGAGGCGGCAGCGGGCATCCATGCGGCAGAGGCCTATCATGCGGGCCTGGTCCGCTCGGTCCTGTATCGCAAGGGGCTGAGCAATGCGTCGCTGATCACCGCGGCGGGCCAGATCTCCGACGCGCGCGACAGCCTGGACGGGTCGACCGACCTCGACCAAGGCATCGTGGCGACGGTGAACGGCACCCAGACGGCCAACATCGTCCCCGCCGATTCCAACGCGATCGCCTTCGTCCGCACGCCGCAGCAGGTACTGAACGTCGTGTACCTGAACAAGGCGGCGGTGACCGGCGGCGGCTTCTTCCCGAACGGCCTGAACGGCAACGTGCGCACCAGCGCCGCCAGCGGCTAAAACACTCCCTCCCAAGGGTCCCTGGCCCCGACCGGTCGCTAGTCCCCTGGCCGGTCGGGGCTTTTTTGTGCGTGTCGCCCCTTGGCCGGGCGAGTGCAAAATTGCTTCTTCTCCGCCGAAAACCCGCTATGCTGCGTCCATCCCCGGGGGAGCGCTGGCCTGCGCTTGAGAGGGGGGCAAGAGCCCCTGACCCGCTGAACCTGATCCGGCTGACACCGGCGTAGGGAGGGAGCGGCCCCATCTCTCATGGTCCGTTTCCTCCGCAT